>Ga0307992_1000568_pt1 | contig 23411 bp, 19 predicted proteins | sample EllFjometagen133_FD_203162 | JGI IMG/M metagenome (GOLD analysis project Ga0307992, IMG submission 203162) | Marine microbial communities from Ellis Fjord, Antarctic Ocean - #133 | ecosystem: Environmental > Aquatic > Marine > Unclassified | place: Southern Ocean | collected 2014-10-08
GCCGTACCCGAAAGCTGCGCAAGTTGATCCATAAACTAAACTCTAAAAAACTTAAAAGACTGATATCTCAGTTTAAACCTGATGCGGTAGTATGCTCTCAGGCTTTTCCCTGCGGGATGGTTGCTGATTTTAAGAAAAAATTTAAATTTGACTTTCCGCTCATTGGCGTGCTGACGGACTATGCGCCGCATTCTTACTGGATGTACGATAATGTCGATGCCTATATTGTTCCTAATGAAAAAACGAAAGAACGCTTTATAAACAGCGGTATCAAAAATAATAAGGTTTTTCCGTTTGGCATACCGATAAGCGCGAAATTTTCCGGAAAGACCAATAAAGAATCTGCGAGAAGGGTATTAAGATTGGATGATAATAAGCCTACTATCTTAATAATGGGAGGAGGCCAAGGTTTAGGCCCGATTGAAGACCTTATATACGCGATTAATACGATTGAAACTCCTTTTCAGGTGATTGTTGTTTGTGGAACTAATAAAAAATTAAAAAAATGGCTTGAAAAAAGAAAGCTGCTTTTTAGAAAAAAAATGGCTATCTTAGGATATACCAGACAAGTGGAAATGCTTATGGGAATATCTGATCTTATTGTTACCAAACCGGGCGGGCTTACTACAGCGGAAGCGCTTGCGAAAAGCCTGCCTATTGTTATTGTTAATCCGATACCCGGGCAGGAAGCTAAGAATACGGAATTTCTTCTTTCGGAAGGGGTTGCGGTTAAAGCTAAAAGTCCTCTTGATGCAGCGTGTTTAATCGAGAAATTGCTTAGTGAAACTGATAGGCTCAAACAGATGAAAGCGGCGGCCAAAAAGCAAGCCCAGCCGCAGTCAGCCTCAAATGCAGCAGATCTGATTATTAACCTTCTAAAACAAGAAGACTTATAGATGATAATGTATTTATTGTATAGATTCGGTCAGTGGCTTGCTTTGGTTTTGCCGCATAAATTGGCCTATAGAGCGGCTGTTTTCTTTGCAAGATTTAAATATATTCTTTGCGCAGGCGAGAGAAAGGCCATGCGTAAAAACCTGGAAATTATATTGGGTAAGGGTCATCCGGGTATTAAAAAATACCCGAAACAGATATATGCTAATTTCGGCAGATATCTGGTTGATTTTTTCCGCGCCCAGAAGATTGATAAAAAGTTTATTGATAAATTTGTAAAGATAGAAAATTTAGAATACATGGATGATGCCCTGAAAAAGGGCAAGGGTGCCATAGGCCTTACCGCACATCTGGGCAATTGGGAATTGAGCGCGCAGATCCTGGCAAGGCTGGGATATAAGATGAACGCTATTGCACTTACCCATACTCATTCAAGAATAGATGACCTATTTTTAAAACAAAGAGAACTTACCGGAATAAAAGTTGTTCCTGTGGGAGTAAGTGTTAGAAAATGTTTTGCGGCATTAAGGAAAAATGAAATAGTCGGCATATTGGGAGACAGGGACTTCTCCGGAGAGCACGGGATATACGTTGATTTTCTCAATCATCAATTTATGGCTCCTTTAGGACCCGCAGTATTAAGCCTGCGTACTGGTGCGGCAATTGTTCCGGCATTTGTTGTCAGGGATGAAAAAGATGAGCGTTATTTCAGATATATTTTTACAGAGCCTATCTATCCTGAAAAAAGCATCGATGAAAAAAAGGATATCAGGCGCCTTACAAACAAATATATAGGTGTTATAGAAAAATTTGTGAAGCTTTATCCGCAGCAGTGGTTTGTGTTTCATGAATTTTGGAAAGCAGAAAAAGTAGAAATACTTTAGCCCGAATTCCGAGAACCTAAACTATGAGAGTTTGTGTTTTAATCCCAGCTTATAACGAAGAAGCAACTATTTCTGTTCTTGTGCAGGAGATCATATCCCATGGTTTTGAGGTAATAGTTGTTGATGATGGCTCTACTGATAATACTGCTTTAAAAGCCAAAGAATCGCAGGCATTTGTTTTAAGCCATCCGCATAATCTCGGTAAGGGACAGGCACTACGAACAGGGTTTAAGTATGTACGCGGTGGTGATTATGATGCTGTTGTTACCATGGATGCTGACGGGCAACACCTGGCTGATGAGATAAGTAACTTTATATCAATGGCAGAACAATCCAATGCAGGTATTATAATCGGTAATCGCATGAGTGAACCTGTGGGCATGCCGCTGATAAGAAGGATCACGAATTACCTCACTTCATATATTATCTCTAAGATAACGTCTGTAAATATTCCTGATAGCCAGTGCGGGTTTAGGCTGATTAAGACAGAAGTGCTTAAGAAGCTAAATCTTTCTACTGTGAAATATGAAACAGAATCAGAGATACTTATCGACGCCGCAAGGAATAATTTTATTATTGATTCAATTGCGGTCAAAGCTGTTTATGCCCATCAGAAAAGCCAGATTAATCCTGTTGTTGATACTATGAGATTCTGGAGCTTGATAGGCAGAAATATTTTCAGGAAAAAGCTTTAATGGATTGTGGGCATTTGATAAAACAAATGGTAGAAAAACAGATCATAGAACGCGGTATAAAGAATCAACGCGTTCTTTCTGTGTTTCTGAGCATCCCGAGGCATAAGTTTGTTGCGCCTGAGTTAATGCGCTGCGCTTATGAAGACTGTCCTTTGTCTATTGGCAGCGGTCAAACTATCTCTCAGCCTTATATGGTTGCTTTAATGACAGAGCTGCTGCAAGTAACTGAGAAGATGAAGGTTTTGGAAATAGGTGCAGGCAGCGGCTATCAGAGTGCTATTCTGGGGGCACTTGCGGCAGAGGTTTATTCCTTAGAACGAATCGAAGTCCTGGCAAAAACTGCTGCGGTTACTTTGAGTTCCTTGGGAATAGAAAATGTGCATATAAAAATAGCGGATGGAAGCGTCGGCTTTAAAGAAAGGCAGCCCTTTGACGCGATTATGGTTACTGCCGGAGCACCTCGAGTGCCGCAGGCATTACTGGATCAGTTGGCTGAGGGTGGCAGGCTGGTAATTCCTGTAGGCAACAGGTTTTCTCAGGAATTGATGTGTCTGCAGAAAAAAGACGGTAAAATCTTAGAAACAAGATCTTGTAGTTGTATTTTTGTGCCCTTATTGGGCCAACAGGGATGGAGCGTGGATAATGAATGAATGGTTTTTAAATTCTTTGGGGAATTTACCGACTGAATGGCTTGTGATTATTGTTTCTGCAATGCCGGTCTCGGAATTAAGAGGGGCTATCCCGATTGGGATCATGCTTGGGCTTACTCCCCTAAAAGTCTTTGTGCTGGCCATCCTGGGGAATCTTATTCCGGTATTACCGTTGTTGTATTTTCTGGAACCAGTCTCTGAAAAGCTGCGGAAAATCGCATTCTTTAAAAAGTTCTTTGACTGGCTTTTTAAACGAACCAGAAAAAAGTCAAATATAATAGAAAAATATGAATTGATAGGATTGATCGTATTTGTGGCTATCCCCTTGCCGATGACCGGAGCCTGGACAGGTTGTATTGCCGCGTCACTGCTGAAGCTTGAAAAAAAGCTTTCTTTTTTTGCGGTTGGGGCCGGAGTAGCTATTGCCGCGGTTATTGTAACCTTTCTCACCTTAAGCGCTAAAGGGTATTTCACAAATGTCCAATAAGAAATATGTTCAGGTAGCTGTTAATCTGCCGCTTAATGATGTTTTTGATTATTCAGTGCCTGAAAAGCTTCAGGATTCTGTTGAGATCGGAAAACGCGTTTGGATACCTTTTAGGAATAGGACAATAGTCGGCTTTATTGTCAAGATAAGTGATCGTACCGAAATACCCCGGACAAGAGATATAAAGGAAGTTATTGATCAGATTCCTTTGCTGAGCGAGGAAATGCTTAAACTTAGTCGATGGATGGCAGATTATTATTTCTGCTCCTGGGGTGAGGCGATTGAGGCTGCTGTTGCCGGTCCTTTTAAAAAAGGCAAAACCTCTGTGCGCTTAAGAAAATCTACAGATGCAAAAAGCCAGGTTAAAGAAAGCGGCGAGCCTCTTAAGCATGTGCTTACAAAGCATCAAAACAGTGCGTTGACAAAAATAAGTAAGAGTATACTTGATGAACAGTTTGGAGTTTTCCTTTTGCATGGGATCACGGCCAGCGGTAAAACAGAGGTATATTTCGGCGCGATAGAGCAGGCCTTAAAAAAGAATAAAGAAGTAATTGTTTTTGTTCCGGAGATCGCCCTGACACCGCAGACACTCGAACGCTTTATAACCAGATTTAGTAAAGAGAGAGTAGCGATTATTCACAGCCGATTGAGCAAGGGAGAAAAATTTCAGGAATGGCAGACAATAAAGCAAGGCCAGGCAAAGATTGTCGTTGGCGCGCGTTCAGCCATTTTTAGCCCTTTGAAAAATTTAGGACTTATCGTAGTCGATGAGGAACATGAGAATACCTATAAACAGGAAGATATCCCTCGCTACCATCTTGTGAATACGGCGATAAAGCGTGCTCAAATCTCCCAGGCAGTTGTAATATTAGGCAGCGCTACCCCGTCGCTTGAATCAACTTATGCATCAAGAAAAAAAGAAATTCAGTTTATTGAATTGCCCCAGCGGGTAAAAGGCAGGGAATTGCCGGTTGTGCAGATAATAGATATGCGTCAGCAGCGCCAAAGAGCAAGGCATTTGCAGGTGTTTTCAAAATTGCTTGAAGACTATATTTCTAAATGCTTGAAGAATAAAGAGCAGGTTATTCTTTTTTTAAACAGAAGAGGATTTTCTACTTATGTGCATTGTTCTAAATGCGGACATATCATGCAGTGTCCGCATTGTAATATTGCGCTTGTTTTTCATTATGATCAGACAAGACTGGTCTGCCATCATTGCGGTTATTCCCTTAAGCCTCAAAAACTATGTCCTCAGTGCAATGGCAATTATGTCCGCTATTGCGGTACCGGTACGCAGAAAGTAGAAAGCGAACTGCATCGGCTTTTTCCCAGTGCCAAAATCGGACGCATGGATTCAGATGCCTTGAAAGGGAAAACTTCCCATTTTGAAATTTTTGATGATTTTAAGACAAAAAAGATAGATATTCTGATCGGTACGCAAATGCTTGCTAAAGGCCTTGATTTTCCTAATGTAACCTTGGTGGGGGTTATCTCTGCTGATGTGACTTTAAATCTGCCTGATTTTAGGGCATCAGAACGCACGTTTTCACTGCTGATGCAGGTTTCCGGACGAGCAGGCCGTGGTAAAACCGCAGGAAAGGTTATAATCCAGACATATACTCCGGACCATTACGCGATTCAGTGCGCGATTAAGCATGATTATAATGATTTTTATGAACAGGAAATGGTTTTTAGAAAACAGCTTGAACTTCCCCCATATGCGCATATGATAAGTATAGTGGTGCGCTGTAAGGAAGAGGAAAGGGCGGAGGCGGCGGCGCAGGCTCTTGTAAAAATTTTAAAACAAGAGAGCAAGGATTTTAAAATGAATATATCTGGACCGTCTATTATGCCGGCGGCAAAATTAAGAGGATTTTATCGTTATGGCATTATTATCAAGGATAAGGATGTTTTTAAGATAAACGGTATTTTAAAGGAAACCTTTAAAAAATGGAGAGCGCCATCAAAGGTTAAGATTGCTGTTGATGTGGATCCTTCGATGGTAATTTAAAAGCAGCGATTAGCGTATAGCGTTTAGCGATTAGAATGTGCTATCCTGAAATAGGTTGAGGGAAAATAAGGAGTAAAGAGTTTCTCAACGATGAGAGGTACGTGGTAGTAAGGTATTTAAATGATTTTACGCTTAACATGATTTTTCTCGCTAAAAATCAGCGGGATTGATAAAACAATCCCAAATTTACTGCGCTCCAAGAACTCTCCCGCCCAAAGGCGGCCTCGCTTAAAAGACAGCGGGACAGGCGGGATCAAACACTTATCGCGCCCTTACGGGTGCCAGTAAATTCGTGTTTGATTTATCTAAAATCATGAATGCGCTTAAAAATCTCTTGAATCCCTTAACAGATTGGTAGGGAGAGGAATAAAAACTGTAAACTATATTAGGACAAGACAGCAAGTAGCGAGAACTGAAAGACGATGGACGATTACTCGCCTTGCTCGTTAGGACGAGGGACGAGTAAAGAATAAAACCGAAGGATGAGGGACGATCGTTCGCCAAAGAACGGCGAGACTAGGATGAGAGATGAGAAAAGCAAGAAATCTGAAGAAGGAAAAGAAGAAATAGCTGATAGATAAAAAAAGAAGAGAGCGGGCGTTTATTGCCATAATGACAGCTGTGTTTTTCAGTGGGAACGATCGTTTGTTATCCTTCGAAGTATTAGGTTGTGGGTTTTATTTCGTCAAAGCCTTTTTCAATAGTGTGTAAAGCGGAAATGTTTTTTATAATATTTTCCGCTTCTAAATTCCGCGGAGAAATATTAAGAAGTATAGATGCCGTAGTTTTTGCTCTTTCGTAGTTTTTGTCTTGAAAATATAGACGCGCAAGAAGGTTTAATGCTGGAAGATTTTTGTTATCAATAAAAATTATTTCTTCCAGGACAACGATCGCGTTATTTGTTTGTCCTGACTTATGGAAAAGAGCCGCAAGCTTATAAAGCGCGGAGGCATTCTCAGGAGTTAATAGAACGATCTTCTCCCGCAGTTTAATGGCAAGATTGAATTTATTTTGTAGATAAAAGTAAGCAGCTTTTAGATCCAATATCAGCTCAGTTGTTTTGATTAAAACAAGTTTTAGAAGTGAGGATTTTTTTAACTTTTGATTTTGCCTGGCTGCTTTGAGAAGGTAGTGCCGGCATTGAGTAAATTCCGGATAACGTTCCAGGATTGAGTGGAAGAGTTCCATGGCATAGCCGTAGTTATTTTTTTTAAGAGCCTGAAGCCCTTTTTGGTAGAATTCGTTGTTTTCGAGATTGCTTTTTTGTTCCATATTTTGTATTGTAAAGAAAAAGGCGCATGCTGTCAATCAAAACAGCAGATAGCGTTTACAGGAACAATGAAAGTTAATGGCTAATGGCCGATGGCTGATGGAAAAAATTGTGTTATCCTGAAAAAGGTTGACAGAAAATAAAGGGTGTAAACGGAAAACAGCTATTGAAGATAAAGTAACTAAAGGAGTAAGGGCTCCAAATGATTTCACACTTAACATGATTTTTTCCGATAGAAAGATATCGTAAGCGATAAATCAGCCCTAAATTTACGGTGCTCTGAAAACTCTCCCGCCCAAAGGCGGCGGAATCAGATATTCATCGCACCCTTACGGATGGCCCGTAAATTCAGGCCAAATTTATCTAAAATCATGAAGGTGTTTAAAAATCATTTTAATCCCTTTAAAGCTTTACGATGCGGGGGGCTAAAAAACTGTCAACTATATTAGGACAAGATATGGCTGATGGGAAAAACGAAAGATGAAGAACGAAAAACAAAAATAGCGGTCATTAAAAAATATATAAAAGCATTGCTCTAATATAATTTTAACGCGTGAACACGCTAATGCGTAAACGATTAACTCAATAAATCAATAAGGATAATCTGAATTATGAAAATAGTGTTTTTTGGTTCGTCTTCATTTGCTGTAGATAGCTTGCGGGCACTCATTGATAGGCATGAGATAGCCGCGGTTTTTACGCAGCCTGATCGGCGTAAGGGAAGGCATTTGCATTTAGCCAAGACGGTTGTTAAGCTTTTTGCAGAGCATAATAACATTGTTGTATCCCAGTCAGAGAATATTAATGATGAAGATGCCATCGTAATGCTTAAAAAGTTTCAAGCAGATATATTTGTTGTGGTGAGCTTTGGACAGAAGCTAAGTCGAGAGGTTTTGGATATCCCTAGGCTTTATTGTATTAATGTACATGCCTCTTTGCTGCCCAGCTACAGGGGGGCAGCTCCGATAAATCATGCTATTGTCAATGGCGATAAAACGACAGGTGTGAGCATAATCAAAATGAACGAGTTTATGGACGGGGGCGATATTATTTTGAGAAAAAGCATTGAAACAAAAGATGATGACTCTATTGTTCTTACCGAAAGATTAGGAAAACTCGGCGCCCAGGGCTTGCTGGAGGCCTTGGATCTAATTGAAAAAGATAAAGTTGAATTTATAAAGCAGGACCAATCCCAGGTTACTCAAGCGAGTAAACTTAAAAAGTTAGACGGCAGTATTAATTGGCAGGATAGCGCGGAGAGTTTGCATAACAGGGTTAGAGGATTACTGCCCTGGCCTTGCGCGTATACGTATTATAAAGGAAAGTTTCTTAAAGTGCTTAAAAGTAAAGTCGTAGAGTGCCCCCAGGAAAGACGCAGGGATTTGAGGCTGGGTGAGGTTCTCTTGATCTGTAAGCAAAAAGGCATTATTATCGCTTGCGGCAGAGGAGAGCTGATAATCGAAAGGGTCCAGCCAGAGGGCAAACGTGAGATGGATGCATATGCCTTTGCTCTGGGGCATCATGTTGCAACCGGTGAATGTTTTGGATAAAATTTCTATTGTGTCAAGATTTAAGTGGGCAGTTAGGTGATCTTTTGCACTTTTGGTAAAGATTGGCTGGATTATTGTTAGGGTTGATCATGAAATGAGATAAGCCTTATAAATGGCTTGTGATGTTTAATTAAATAAACGCATGCGATTATTGATGTGATGGAAATAAAAAGAGATAAATAAAAAAGCCAGGGGTGATAAGAAAGGACAATCCTTGTGCGGCCATTAAGATAAACATCTATTCCCAATATCTCATCTATGTTTATAGCTTTTCCGCGTGAGCTCACCCAATTTGAATCATAGTTTTGATTGATTGCTATTAGGCTGCGGCCCTTTCCCCCCACCGTAACTATGCATTTATTCGGCTCAAATGCAGTCTTTATAATCTTCCCGTTTCCTTTGACAAAAAAAGCTTCTCCTTTATATAAAGGATTTTTTTGTATGCTTTCGCTGTAACAAATGTTGTTCCATATTATGGAAGATGCCGATGGAGCAAACACAAAATATCGAGGCTGTACTTTTGTCGGGATTGTAATCAGGCAATCTTCCCAATCGATTGTTCCGATGTTTTTTAAAAAATTAAAATAGGAAAGACTGCTTGGCGTTCGAAGCGTGTTGGTAGACATCGGCTTATTAGAATCGCTGAAGCGGCCGGCTATTTGATAAAAAGATGACGCGTGCGGTTTTACGGTTACGCAGTGAACATCGACACGGTTGCCAAATCCGCCGATAAAAAATGAAAAAATCATAGCAATTTGAATGATCCTGACTACCCATATTTTACCGGGGTGGGTAAAGTTGTTAATAAAAGTTCTAATGAACATGTAACTTTGGATGAGGAGAAGACAGATAAGAAAAAAAATAAGGTGGTCATAGTATTCAACATTGCGGAAGATGTCTAGCCAGTCGCGATGATATGAAACCCTTGAAACAAATAAAAACGCAGGTAAAAGTTTGCATAAAGAGAATAATCCCGAGAATACAATAAAAATAAAAAAATAGATTAGATGGGAATATGATATCTTCCTTTTTGAAAACGAGCGGGCATTAATAATTAAAAAATCTTTCACAGTAAATAAAAATAGCAGCAGAATCATGAAAAAATAAGTAAACTTACCGAAAATAGCCATTATGGCTGAGATAAAAAGAGCATAGAGTAAATTGATATGAGTCTTCTGTCCTTTTAAATAGAAAAAAAGCAAAAGTGGAAACATATAAGCAAATAGCTCATTAAAATTGCCTGACATAAGCGTTTCTGTGAAGCGAGGCGAATCTGCGTATATAAAGGAAAAAAATATGGGGATGAATAGGTGCTGCGGGTACCTGTGTTTAAGATAAAGGAACATGCCGCCTATTCCCAAGAGATAGATAAGTAGAATATTAAACTTAACCCCAATAAGTTCTCCAAAAACTAAAATAGGAATTGTGAAGGGTAAAAGCAATGATATATCATGCGGATACGCGTATAAAGGATAACCTCCTCCAATATGAGGAGACCACATGGGAAATCGTTTGTATTCAAGAATACTTTGCCTGAAAATAGCGGCATTAAGAAATTCCTGGTGCATATCATCGTTGAGGATCATTGTTTCACCTGACATGCAGTAAGAGACAATTTCTTGTCCTATATATAATATAGAACAAAGTACTAAGATTAGAAGTATGATTTTTTTAAGAAAAATAAAATTAAACATTGATTTGCTTTCACAATTTGTCATATAAATTTGTTTTTACAGTAAAGCATTAGAAATGCTTTACTGTTGAGATTATTCATCATGATAAATAATCCTCCAGTGGAATTATGGTTTTATCAAGAGTCATTGACGGCTTTTTGTCGAGAAACTCCATACACCACGTTTCAAAAGTTAATAAGCAAAAAATTCTATAGCCGTGATGCTTTAATTCGCAGATCTTATTTGATTTCATGGATTGCTGCTTGAATTCATCAAAAAGCCTGTCTATCGCTGTATTGTTGTACCAGCCGCGGCGTTTTAGGCGCCTTCTGAGATTTTCAAGAACATAAGGCCGTTTATTTAGAAGAGAAGGGAATGGCACATCTAAGCTTTGTTGCGCCGCGTAAACATATTTTTTAGGTAAATAGCGCAATAATGCCATTTTTAAAAATTTTCTACTGTGAGCGGTATTAGTTAATTTTTTAAATGCAGAACCTCCATTAAGCCAGCTCTCAGGCAGATCGTTTATAAAGCTGATTATATCATGATTCAAATACGGAGGGTAGTGTTGAATATTGAAAAAACTAAGCGGTTTTTGCGTAGGAGGAATCATGTATTGATATAGGCCGTAGAACATTTTTGTTTCCACAAGAGCATTAAATAAATTATGACGATTTACCTCTATATTGCATGATGACTTGTTGAATTGTATCGCCGGGAAATAATCCGGATTTAAAAGTGATCTTAAAAAATCATCAGAATAGTGGCGATATGTACACAATCTTTGAAAGAAATTGTTATACATATCCTTTTGGGCGAATAAGCTGAAGACATGCTCGCTTTCCCATAGTCGTTCCCAGTCAGAAATGGAAAGCATAAACTCATTGAGCTTGTAAAAGCTTTTTCTTATAAAATAAGGAAGCTTGCTGATGTAGCGGTGCCATTGCGCAACAGGATAGTATTCTCCCCAGAGAGTGTCCCCGGCATCTCCTGAGAGCAAGGCATTGACATGTTTTTTGGCTTCCATGATGCACACAAATATTGGAAAGCCTCCCCCGGGGACCGGTTCTTCATTGATGCGTACCATAAGCGGAACATAATCAAGATGCCTGTGGCTAATGGATACAGGGTGATGGATGCCGTTGAATTTTTTTGTAAGATATGCCGCTTTGGGCGATTCGCTAAAACCAAAATTTTCAAAAAAAACAGTGAAGGTATGAATAGGCTTTTTATGTAGTTGGGATGCCTTTATGAAAACAAAACTAGTGTCATGTCCGCCGCTTAGAAAACAACCCAGGTTTTCAGGTTGCGTTGTGTCAAGAAACTGTGAAATACTTTTAGAAAATAAGCGCTCATATTTATCAAGATGGAGTTCCAGGTCATCAAATGATTGGCGGTTAAATGAAAATTCTCCTGGCCAGTTGTTTTTTATTGAAATGGTTGTGTTGTTGCCGGCAATAGAATGTTTGGGGAGTAATCTATAGATGTTCTTGAATTGAGTTTTTTCAGTGAAGGAAAAGCCGGTTGATAGAAATGACGGCAATGCGCGGGACTCAAATCTTGGTTTAAATGGTAGTATCGCAAGAAGATCTCTCATTGTTTTAGCAAAAACAAATAGTGTTTTGTCTATATAGTAATAGAGGCTTGTTGCTTGATACCGGTTATTGATAAGATGCCATTCTTGGGTAGAAAAACAAAAAACAAAACCGAGATAAAACCCTTCCAGATGTGATTGTAAATCAGTGCTATATTTTTTGAATGCATTCAACAATCTGTGATTATAAATATGTGCATTATTCGAATCTTTTTGAGAAAAAGAGTTATTAAAAGAATCAGAAAAGATAGAACCAAATGTTACAACACAATAGTTATCATCTTGATAAAAAGGAATAGAAGATTTTACGCTAAGGTGATCATGATAAAAATGATAGTTCAAATCAGGCAGAACACTTTTTTGTTCTCCCTCACCTTTTTTATTTAATATCCCACAAAATAATTGCTGCTGAAAAATATCATTCACAAATAGTAAACCCCTTCTTTTTCAGTAAAAAATTCATGAAAACAACAATCTTTTAACTCAAATAAAGCACAATACTCTACTAATTCTATTCACATTAATCATGCCCCAGCATTAGTAAAGAACAACTATATTCAAAGAAGCATCAGTAAAGATAGTCAGAATTAACTACTAACTTTTCTTGTTTTTTTATAATAATATTGTTTCTGCATTTCATAAAAAACATCAAATACTATTTTATATACTGCTCGTTCTCTGCGAACTATCAATACTATAAATAATGATTTTATAAATAATTCTAGATTTAAACAAAAATAATTTATAATTTTTAATAATGTTAAAAAATATCGTCGGTTGAAAAAACCAACAAGCGCTCTACCGAAAAAATAGTTTCTTATTTTTGCATGATAATAAATTAAATCTTTATCATTCACTGCAGAAATATTAGATATAATATAATAATTACTTGATAAATCCTTTTTTATATCAAATAATCGCATATCCATTTTTTTGCCATAATATTCATCGTAAAGCGATGTCCCAGGCAAAACGGTTAAGAAGTTAGCGACACCAAAAGAGGGCTTAATTTTACGCAAAAGATTATACGATTTCTTTAGATCTACAATTGTTTCATCAGGACAACCAACAAGCATATTAGTTGTAAAGCGCATATTATTTTTCCTCAACAAATTACACCCTTCTAATATCTCTTTAGTGGTGATCCCTTTTTTAATTTTTCTTAAAATTTTATCGGAACCACTCTCTAATCCTAGATCGACTTGTACGCAACCAGCCTTTTTAATCTTTTTAATGATGGTATCATTTAGTTGAGAAACTCTGGATTCAAAACTCCATTTTATATTTTCTTTATGGATTTCAAAACAAAAGGAATAAAGCCAATTTTTATCAAGACAAAAATTTTCATCAATAAAATGAATACCCTCTATTTGATACTCCTGCTTTAATATTTTAATTTCTTTGATAACATGTTCAACACTTCGCTGTCGATATCTGCTATTGCCTCCGGGGCAAAAAGAACAATGAAAAGGACAACCACGAGATGTCATAACTGTAGCTATTCTATAATTAAAAAGCCCTCGAATAAAACCCGGTGGCACCAAATATTTTTCCATATCAAGTAAATGTCTTGCCGGCACAGGAAAATTATCTAAGCATTTTTCTATATTCCTTTTTTGCGTTTGGATATATCTATGATTATCAAAATATGCAATACCATTAACTCTGACCAGTTCTTTTTTGTCGCGAAATATAACATCTACTAATTCAATAATTGTTTTCTCTCCTTCGCCAATTACAGCAAAATCAGCACCCAAATCCTGTAAAGATTCTTTTGGGAAAATACTAGGATGTATGCCCCCCACAATAATAAGATTTTTATTGCTTCTAGCTCTAATTTGCTGGATATTTTTTTTTGCAGAAAAATAGGTTAAAGTCATTACCGAAAAACAAATTAAATCATAATCATTATCCGCAATTTCATCTATATCAATGTCATTAAACAGCCTATCATATAGCACAACGTGATGACCAGCATTCTCAAGCACTGCACCGATCATTAATAATCCATGCGGTTCAGCCCTAAATATTTCGATATGACTGTTGACTAAAGCTATTTTCAATTTACCCATTTTAATCCTTATACATCTTTAAATAAAATATTAAATATTGCAATATTTAAAAACATAGTATCAATCCAATTTTACCGGCTCTTAAATCACGCGACCTTTCTCGCACAAAAACAAACAAATTATTATAATTTTGTAAAAACATGCTTAATCAACCAGTTTCTAATTGGGAATTCAATAAGTAACCGAGAAAATGAATGTTTTATTCTCCACATAATAATTGGCCTATATATAAGACTGAGAATGCTCAGCAGTTTTAAAAAAAATCGCTTGTCTGTAATAAACTCTTTGTAAAGTTTTAGGTCAATAATGCCGGAGGAGCATTGTATAAGGCGAATTAGCCGCTCATAATCTTTTGAATACCAGTAATAGCGTATTACAGAACGTGCGTCAAAAGAATCTATCTCGGCCCAATTCTCAAGGGTCGCGGGTATTTGCAGGTTGAATTGCTGCTTTGCCATAGCCGTCATTTGTGAACCAGGAATGGGCTTCCAGTCAGACCCGAATCCAAGATAACAATGAGGATTGTCCTCCAATAATTCCAATAATAATTCTTTAGTGTTTAGCAAGTCTTTTTTTGTTTCTCCCGGCATGCCGACAAAGAAATTATAATGTGGTGTTATCTCAGGGTAAAGTGAAAGTTTTTTACTGACACGTTTTATCGCTTCTAGGGAGATTTTCTTTTTCATAAGGTCTAATATTCTTTGAGAACCGGATTCAATGCCGATCATAATATAGCCCACATTTGCTTTAACCATTAAAGCAATGTCTTTATCGTTCATGGCATCGAGCTCGTTTATTCTAACTCCTCTGAAATTTATTTTGACATTTTTCGATATGCCGGAGGATATGCAGCATTTAAAGAAGTGTATCATACGCTTTATATCTATGAAACTATCGTCATCAAAGACGGTTATACTTGTTATTTGATATCTCTGAATAAGGGTTTTTATGTGCTGGATGACACTGTTGATTTCATAAGCGACCCATTTTTTTTCCATTGACTTATAGAGCACAGGCGCAACACAAAATATACATTGGTGAGGACATCCTAAGCTGGTGAATATCGGGATATCTCGTTGGCTTAATGTTTTTCTAAAGTAATTCTTCATGTCCACCAGATGATATGGAAGCTCTTCGTAGGGGATAAGTTCATGTTTTTTAGAAGAAGGGTTTGCTGAAATCTTTCCATTTTTTTTGTAATACAGACCGACAACTTTTTCCAGGGGATAGTTATTTTCAAGGGCATTGATCAGTTCCGCGAGGGCAGTGGATCCGTACCCCGCAATGACGTAATCTATATACTTATTTTTTAATGTTTCTTCGGGTAATAATGTGGGATGGATGCCTCCCCAAAGAATACTTACATTATGATTTGTTTTTAAAAAACGAGATATTTCTAAGGCATATTTTATCGGGCTTCCAGTCATTACTGAAATCCCGACAAGTTTTATGTTGGGGGTGATCTTTTTTTCTAATATTTCTAAATAATTTTTTGGATAAAAGCGCAGATCAAGGATTGAAACATTCTTTTTTCTTTTTACTGAATCGGCTGCTGCGTATATAAGACTTAAAGGCGGGTAGGTAATAAATGCGTCTGAGGAGCCTAGCTTGGGATATAGCAATAATGTTTTAAAATTAGGTTTGTTTTGCATTAAAGGCGCCTTTGCGGAATCTGAATGAAATTTCTAATAGGCTGAAAAATCCTTTGATCATGTCAATCATTGTTACTTTGGAGGTGGAATTATTTTTCGCGTTGTATGTGGTAGGGATTTCTGTGATCGCATAATCATTAGCAATCCAAATCACTAGGATTTCAAAAAGGTAAATAGGGCTTGTGTATTTCGGTTTTGATTTCAGTATGAGTTTTGCTGATCTTCTATTGTAAAATCGATAACTATTACTGTAATCTCTGATCCCGGGAGAGATCAATAGCCGCGCTATAGAGCTCATGCAGAGACTTACAAAATTCCTGAAAACGGATCTTCCGATAATTTTAGATCCATCCACATATTTTGACGCGATCGCGATATCGTAATTTGAACCGGAAATCAGTTTTATTCCGTTAAGAAGTTCGTTTGGGTGTTGCGCGCCATCGGCATCGATTTCAACAAAAATAGTATGATTTGTATGGGCAATTAGCCATTCTAGCGCAGTACGGGATGCGGCGCCACGTTGGCAACCGTAACTTTTTTTCTTTGTTTTTATTAATTGAATATTGGCAGCCTTATTAATAAAGTTATTTATAATATCAAGAGTTCCGTCAGTACTGCCGTCATCTACAATACAAATAGTATAATTGATTTCACGAAGTTCTTTGATCATTTCGGTTAACACCTGCGCTATGGTGTTTACCTCATTTAATACCGGCATACTTATGCCAATGCTTTCTTTTAAAGAGATATTATTCATAGAGTGAATCACCGATCCCTATAACTTTAATGCCATCTCTTTTTTGGATATAACGCCAGGGGTCTAAAATAATAGAGTTCGTTGTAAAGGGAAAACTTTGAAATTCTGCATGTTTTGTCCCGATAAAATAAAGCAGCGGCTTATCGCCGCAATCCGGGTAAGCCCCATCTATAAGAGGATCCCACATATTCACGATATGATTTTTTTCTATTAATATGTTTTTTAGTAATATCGATGGACTTCCCGTAGTTATGTTTGATTCTGCTTTAAATGATTTTCCCAGGATCAGGATGGGTTTGCCTGCGGCATATTTTATTATTAGATCAGCTAACCAATCTGTTTGATTCTCACGCTGCAGCATAATGTTTTCAAACCAATCATAACTCAGATCAAGTTTGCGCGCAAGATAGCTTAATGCTATATTATCGCGAGGGTGGCATCCCCCGCCATCTCCCATTCCTCCTTCTAAATAGCTGTCACTAATTATTCTTTTGTTTGCCATTTTAAGGGCATTAGTAACATCATCTACATTACTATTGGGGGTTTTGTGGCATATCTCCATTATTGTGTTTGCAAAAGCCAATTTCATCGAAACAAAAGAATTGTAAAGTACTTTTATTAGTTCAGCGTTTTCAATAGTTGTTTTAAAAAAAGGGGATTGATGAATAGTGGCATAAAAACTTTCTATCTTTTTTGCTGCTTGATCATCATCCACGCCCAGCAAAACAAACTCAGGATCAAGAAAATTTTTTATTGTTGTTCCCATGGCGATAAAAAAAGGGTTATAACAGAGCTTGGTATGTCCACCCAATAATGGCTTAATATCACGACGGATCGTTCCCGGTAATACGGTGGAAATTATGATCACTATTTTGTCTTTGCCATATTCTTCGATTTTTTTAGATAGCGCGGCAATGCCTTCTTTTAAATATGAATAGTCAAAATCCGCGCGTATCTCAGGAATTCTTGTTATTCCTTCATATTGTGGATTGTGAGGTGTTTGAATCGAGACAAAAATAATTTCAGAAAATTTTACAATTTTCTGCAGGGTTAAAAATTTAATATTTGATTTTTCAAGGTATTCCTGAGCCAATTCCTCTTTATAGGGAATTTTTTTTGAGCTTATAATAGTTTGAACGTCCTTTGATGTGTCATAACCGCAAACTAAATGTCCGCAAGACTCGATGGCAACTGCTACCGGTAATCCTAATTTGCCTAATCCCAAAAATCCTATATTCATAATGCAGTATAATTCTTCCTATTTTTAGCCTTGCAGATAACTTCCAGTAAAAGTTAAAGAAATCAGTTGTTTTGTGTTTTTTTGTTAAAACTATTATATATTAATGTGGGTTGGCATTCAATATAAAGTAAGGAATAATACGTTGTAGTGGTGGTAAGGCAGAGATTCAAAGCTGGAAAATTCGTTATTAAGGAGTATAATCCAATCAAAGAAGAATTTAATTGTAAAATATATTTATTATTGAATCAGCTTGCTTATGTGTGCTTTAATATGTTAAAAGGTTACTGTTCAAACTCATAATTTTAAAGGGGCAATTATGCCGCAGCTTAGAAAAGATCCAATAATAGGCAGATGGGTGATTATTGCAACAGAGCGTGGAAAGCGTCCGCATGATTTTGTAATTGCAAATGATGCGCCTTTGGAAACACACTGTCCTTTTTGTGAAGGCAATGAAAAAGAGACTCCTCCGGAAATATATGCGATAAGACGGGAAAACACGGCTGCAAATACTCCGGGTTGGGATTTGCGTGTTGTGCCGAACATGATGCCTTTAATGCAGCTAGAGGGCGAAATGGGCCGCAGGGGGCAGGGTATGTTTGATTTGATGAACGCAATCGGCGCGCATGAACTGATCATTGAGACAAATAAACATGTGGCTAATATAACAGAACTTGATGTTGATCAGATTGCTTGTGTTTTTGATACATATATTATGCGTATTAAAGACTTGGAAAAAGATACCAGGATAAAATATGCGCTTATTTTTAAAAATTACGGAGTTGTTGCCGGAGCCAGTCCGATCAGGCATTCAAGATCGCAGCTTATTGCTCTACCGGTAAATCCCAAACGGGTAAAAGAAGAACTTGTCGGATGCAAGCGATATTATGAGTATAAGGAACGCTGCTTATTTTGTGATATGATCAGGCATGAAATAAATGCCAAGGTTCGTATTATCGCGCATAGTGACGGATTTATCGCTTTTATGCCTTATGCATCGCGTTTTCCTTTTGAGATATGGGTTTTGCCCCAAGAGCATTCTTGTGACTTTCATAGCCTGAACAATAGTAAAGGCCTGGCCAGAGTAATGAAAACAGTAATGGGCAAGCTTTCTGTGGGATTAAATGATCCTCCTTATAATTATCTTATTCATACCGCTCCGTTTAGGCGTAAGACATCAGTCGGATATTGGAAGACAATAGACTATGATTATCACTGGCATATTGAAATCACCCCGCGGCTTACAAAGGTTGCCGGTTTTGAGCTTGGCAGCGGTTTTTATATAAATCCTACACCGCCTGAGGATGCGGCTAAATTTTTGAACGAAATAAAGGAGCTATGATTTAATGCAGCAATTGCGTCGTGACCCAATAATCGGTAGGTGGATAATTGTCCGCTATGATGATATCAAAATGCCACAAGACTATTACGTTGCGGCTGTGCCGAAAAAACAAGTTGGCAGGAAGTGTCCTTTTTGCAAAGGCAATGAAGACATAACTCCTCCTGAGATATATGTGGATAGAGCCCCTGGATCTGATGCGAATAAACCAGGCTGGAATTTACGTGTAATAGCTAATAAATTTCCCGCCCTGCGTATAGAAGGAGATCTCGAGCGCCAGGGGATTGATATCTATGACCAGATGAACGGAGTAGGTGCCCATGAAGTTATTATAGAGACACCTGAACATGTAAAAGATATTCCGGATCTTAGTCTTGGGGATGTTTCTAAGATAATTCTTGCATATAAACAGCGCTGTATTGATCTTAAAAAAGATAAGCGTTTTGAATATATTCTTATATTTAAAAATCATGGTCTAAGCGCAGGCGCTTCTCTAGAGCACTCACATTCGCAGCTTATCGCGTTGCCTATTGTGCCTAAAAAGATCAAGGAGGCATTGCGCGGTGCTAAGAAGTATTATGGCTTTAAAGAGCGATGTGTATACTGTGATATCATGCATCAGGAACTGCAGGAAAAAGACAGGCTGGTTACTCAAAATAAAAAGTTCATTGCTTTTAGTCCATTTTTTTCCTGTACTCCATATGAGACATGGATTATGCCCAAGGCGCATAATAGTCATTTTAGCGATATACAAGAAGATGATATTGATGATTTAGCGGCTATTTTAATAGATACCTTGGGTAGATTGAAAAAGGTCTTGACAGATCCGCCGTTTAATTTTATTATTAACACTGCTCCAATACAGAATGACCAAGAGCTTGAATTTTATCATTGGCATATACAGATTTTGCCAAAACTTACCCAATCAGCTGGTTTTGAATGGGGAACTGGGTTTTACATAAATCCCAGTCCACCTGAGCAGGCTGCGAAATTTTTGCGTGATAGCCGTTAATTAATAGATAAAAGGGAAAATCCTAAACACAGATACACAAGATGAGAGATTAATGAGAAAATATCCGCCAAAAGGAACGGCGGGTTTAATTTGCAATTATTACTTAGTTTCACTGTGTTCACTAAGTAATTTGCTTATTAAAAAAAGGAGGAAATGCAATGGCAGTAAGAGTAGGTATTAATGGATTCGGAAGAATAGGTAGACATGTTTTTAAAATAGCAATGGAAAATAACGATATCGAGATTGTAGCGATTAATGATCTTACAAATGCAAAAACACTTGCCCATCTTTTGAAATATGATTCTGTTTACGGAAGATATGATAAATCTGTCAAGGCAGAGGGTGATGCTATAATTGTTGAAGGAAAGAAAATCTATATTTCCGCGATTAAAGATCCTAAAGAGCTTCCATGGAAAGAGTTAGGGGTGGATATTGTTGTGGAATCAACCGGAGTATTCAGAACAAAAGAGCAGGTAATGTGGCATGTTCAAGCTGGAGCGAAAAAGGTAGTTTTGACTGTTCCTGCCAAAGATAAAATTGACAATACAATCGTTCTTGGGGTAAATGATACCATGCTTAAGTCCGAAGATATTGTTGTGTCCAATGCCTCATGTACTACTAACTGCCTTGCTCCTGTAGCTAAGGTGCTCAATGATAAATTTGGCATAGTGTGCGGATTAATGACAACAATACATTCCTATACTAGTGATCAGAGACTTCTTGATTTTCCGCACAGCGACTTAAGAAGAGCGCGCGCTGCGGGATTATCAATGATTCCGACAACAACCGGTGCGGCCAAAGCAGTTAGCTTGGTTATTCCTGATCTTCAGGGTAAATTAAACGGTATGGCTATCCGTGTGCCTACTCCTACAGGGTCACTTGTTGACCTGGTAGTAGAGCTGGAAAAAGACGCAACGGTTGAAGAAATCAATGCAGAGTTTAAAGCAGCGGCTGAAGGCAGCATGAATGGTATATTGTCATATTGCGATGAGCCGATAGTATCTGCTGATGTTATTAAGGATACGCATTCATCGATCTTTGACGCATTAAGCACTATGAAAATCGGGAAAAATATGGTGAAAGTCCTTTCATGGTATGATAATGAATGGGGATATTCAAACAGAGTTGTTGATTTGGTTGATCTGATTGCGACAAAAGGATAATTTCAATCAAAGTTTTGCGGTTTAAATGTAAAGGGGGCAGAAATTTAAATTTCTGCCCCCTTTACATAATATTTTTGCTTCAAAAAGGCTGTTTTAAGATTGTCAAACATGTAAAATTTGTATCGGAAAATAGCTTTTTATATTACTTGACAATAGTTACCATATATGCTATTATCAAAAACAGTCAAAATTGAAGTTAGTTTAGTCATTTTTTGGTTAAGAAAAAAAAGGATATTGCCTTTTAAGGGGAGAGGTTTATTCATTTTATAAGAATTTTGTGTTTTTTTTAGAAAATAAGAGGTAGAAATGGATAATATTATTACAGCAATGGATGTGGTAAGAAAGTATAATATATCTTATCAGACATTGAATCATTATACTAATTTTGGCTTGCTTAATGCTATAAGGAAAAGAGGCTCAGGTAATAAGCGATTTTATGAAGCTTTAGAGGTAGAGAGCAACTTGAATAAAATAGATGATTTGAAGGGTAAAGGATATCCTTTGAAGATAATTGCTAAAATATTGAATAATCATCAGATTTGAGCTGTCTTTCAAGGAAGGATTGACGGGAAAATGGATTTTAAGGATAAAATACTATATAAAGGTATGTTTACTGGCTATGCTTTTTTTACTAAAAAAGGTATGGCCTTTTTATATTTTAAAGAGTTCAAGAGTATTTAAAATTGGCCAAAAAGGATGACAAAGATATCGACTGGGTAAAGCGTTATATTTCTACATGACAGACATGGGAAGGAAAACCCGGGACAAAATAAAAAGTTAGAGATTTTTAACTATAAGGAGGGGAAAATGTTAAAGATTTCTGACATTTTGAATAAAAACAGAAAAAACAGAGAAGCTAAAACAGGCAAAAGCTACTATTGAACAGAGGCTTGAATATCCAGAAAAAGAATATGAAAATGCAAATGTGCTTCATGCTGATTTTAAAAGGCAGCTTTCGCAGTTGACGGAATTTTTAGCTCGCAGAGAAAGAGAAGTAATCCAAAACAATAAAGAAATTTTTAGTTTGAAAAGTGAACTTATTCTTGTGCAAGCTGAATATAAAATAAAGGAGCAGGAACTTCAGGATCTGAGAATGCAGCAGAAAAAGACACTTGATTATCTGGCTAGAGTCACTAATTTAAATATTAGTATACAGGAAAATAATCAAGGATATCCAGTCGCAGGTAGTTTTTCTCAAGATGAAAAACAAAAAGCGGACAAAGTAAAGAAAGAGTTAGAAAAGTTGTTGGGAAAATAATTTTAGGGGGGGTTATATTCGATGTTAAATAATAAGAAAATACAAATGGTTCTCTTCTTAACCGGGGTAGCTGTCCTATTCGGGGTCTTTTTTTTGGGCGATCTCTATGCGCTGGATTACCAAGATTACTTAAATAAGGGCCAAATGTTCTATGACCAGGGTGAATACGAGAAGGCCCAAATTGAATTTGAGAAAGCAAGGGATGCCCTTAAGCAACAGGGAAAGTTTATTAGCTTTGAAAGCAAAGGTGAAAACAATGAAGAGAAATTAACAATGTTGCAGGAAGAAAATAAAAAGCTTGCAATCAAGATGCAAAAACTGGAAATTAAAAAGAAATCGCTTGAAAAAAATCTGAAAAAGATCACTAATAAACTAAAACAAAAAAATAAACCAACAGCTAGTTTTACGAAGAGAATAAAAAAACTGGAAAGTGCTGTGATTGAAAGACAAAACCAGCTTAAAGCTATTCAGGGGCATGTGGTAAACATAAACAGAGAAAAAGGTGATTTATCAAGAGAATTGGCTGCTGTAAAAGAAGAACTTATAAAACTATATCAAAGAAAAGGCGGGATAGAAACAGCCAAGGCTGAGAACAATAGTGTGCAAAACAAACTTTTAAAATTTCTTGGGGCAAAAAAGCCGGCTGAAAAAATCCCGACATTATCTATCAGAGATAAGCTTGAGCATTATGAGATGTTAATAAAGGAAAATGATAGATTAAATACGATGCTGGCCGAGCAAAAACAGGTGGCAGAAAGAACAGATCTCAATAATCAGGAGATCTTAAGGAAACTTGAAATGTCTAGGAATTCTCTTGAGCTGAAGTCTAATGAAAAGGAAGCTGTTCTACAGGAAGTGGCTTTGCTGGAAAAGATAAATAGTTCTTTATTACAACAAAAAGATAGGCTTGAGTATGTGTCCCTGGCAGCGACAATACGATCAAAAGATAATAAAAGCAGCAAGATCATTAAGCAGAAAGAGGAAGTGATTAAAGGATTAAAACTGCAGATTAAAGAATTAAAAAAAGATAGTAAATTTATTGAAAAGCAAAACAAGGAATTGGTTCGGAAAGTTGATGCTACTGAAAGTAAGCAGGCAAAGATTGCCTCAGAGCTGTCCAAGGCGCAGGCAGAGAATAAAGACCTTGCGGCATTGAATAAAAAGCTTGAGACAGAAAAGCAGCAGGATAAGAGCAGGGATATAATAGCCAAGC
>Ga0307992_1000569_pt1 | contig 23336 bp, 32 predicted proteins | sample EllFjometagen133_FD_203162 | JGI IMG/M metagenome (GOLD analysis project Ga0307992, IMG submission 203162) | Marine microbial communities from Ellis Fjord, Antarctic Ocean - #133 | ecosystem: Environmental > Aquatic > Marine > Unclassified | place: Southern Ocean | collected 2014-10-08
TACTGATGTATCAGTATGTAATGGAGTACCTTCTACTGGATTAGCCCACTCAGCTACAATAGAGCCGTCACATACTAACTCTAAATTAGAAGTAAGAGCATCCGTAGTAGCATCAACTGTATAAATAATACCAACCTGCTCCACGTCAACTGATGACTGAGTAGTGATATTAAAGTTTAGTAATGCAACGTCACTAGAATTTTTAGCTACATTATTAGTTAAAGGAGTGCCGTCTGATGTCATAGTAACCTTACCTGCATTGATTTCAGTCATTGCTACTTGAACAGTTGAGTCAAGAGGACTAACCATTGAAGCAGAGTCATCATGACTAGCCACAGTTAAATTATAACCGTAGGTAGCTCCCTTTACCCTAACGTCTGTTTTGTATCTAACATAAAGTTTTACAGTGTCTGTATCTCTAGCATCAATGATATCAGCCATTACTGTAAATTGAACACTACCACTCTTATCGATCTCATATGGAGTATCTAGATCAAAAGTAATATAGTCGCCGCTTACACTACCAGTAGCAACTAATGAGCCTCCTTTATATAATTCTACATTGTCAATAACTTCTCTACCTGCATTATATAAAGTAATGCTTTCAAATAAACCATCTTCAATGCTATTTAATAGAACATTGAACTTAGCGATTTCTACATTTGTATCGCCAGAATAGACAGTATAATCATAGGTAGCACCAGTAACTGTGCCTGTGTTATTTTCTTCTACATCTACTTGTCCAATAGTTGTTGTAGAGAAAGACATAATGTTACCTTCCACAGGGAAAGATCCTGAAACAGTAGCACCGGCAGCATCAACAGCTGAAGCTGATTCGATACTAAGTACGTGCTCACCAGATGCACTAGTTCCGTAAACATCTACAACTAAAGATAAAGTTTTAGTCATACCAGCAGCAACAGTATAATCTAAGTTGCTAAAAGTGGCTTCTTGAGTAGAGTCACTAATACTTCTGCCTGAAGTCAATCTAGTGTCTCCATCATAAACATAAACCTTACTGATCATGGCTTCATCACCAAGACCTGTTCTCTTAATAGTTAAAGCGTCAAAAACAATGTCGCCATCATTAGAAGCAGTAACATTAAATTTAGTTGCAACTACTCCAGTTGCTCCTGTTGGAACAGTTGAAGCAGCAGGTGTCATTGAAGATAATGCAACACTTAAACCAGTACCAGTTGAAACGTTTCCGCCTCCAGTAGTAGCATTTTGTGAAGCATCAAATAGACCAGCTTCAAAACCAGCAACATCTGAGCCGCTAGCTGTGAAAGTCATGTCAGTAGTAATTACATTGCCCCAGCCAAAACCATTAGCTAGGAAAGCAGCTTCGCCGCCAAACATTCTGTAATCGCTACCGTCATAGTAATAAACGTCGCTTGAACCTTCTGCTGACAATAATTGTCCTGCAGGATATAATCCAACAGTTAAAGCATCTCCAACAGTATAGTTGGTGAAGAAAGCATCAGGAACGTCAACCACCATAGTAGCCCAATCTGAGCCATATAAGTCGATAGCATTAGCTTCACTCACGATTGATTGAAGTGTGCCATCTGGAGCCACTGCGTAAACAGTTGGATCCGTAGTAATTTTCACTAATTTAGTACCAGCTCTCATTACAACGTTTCCTCCAATAGTGTATCCCTGTAACTCCGTAGAAGTAACAGTTACTACACCACTAAAGTCGCTGTACCAAGACATAAAGGTAGCTTCATTAGGGAAAACATATCTTTTACCATCATCGGCTAGATAATAAACAGCTGAAATACCATCCATCTTAATAAGATCTCCGGCTTGAGCAGCAGCGTCCACTGTAGGAACGATAGCACCACTCATTACAACTATTGTCATTACCATCACGCTAATAGTAAAAATTCTGCGTAATTTATTCATAAACAAACAATTGATAAATTATATCAATGTCTAAATCAATAGAAATAAACAATTAAATATAATTTTAGTTTTAGCTTTCAATTCAGTTATGTTCATAGATCAATCGGAATCCCGCTTCCCCACACACTCATATATCTATAAGCGGTTAGTAGGATAAAATTCATTAGGGAACTTTTTTCCCACACTCATCGATACACGAGTGTGGAGAAAAGCTAAATCGATCTACAAGAACTGATTTGATTAGCTAGTAATTTATTAAGTATTTTTAACTAAGGATCTCTTAGAAAAGAAATCGACCTTTCTATCCTTAAGTCCTCCACTAACGTGGATTTACCAATTGATTTCCTACTCTCAACTAGTAAATCCCTATTAATTTTTAGAGGTCTTCTTAGATAGATAATTAAAAATTGTTTTAAAGAGCTTTACTTTGTTTAATTGATAATAAACATTACCAACTAATTTCATGACTGGATGATTTTCTCTCATGGACAGAGTTAATGGATTCAATGAACTGAATGATTTATTAACCTCTGGCAAATTACCATCGCTAGACAAGGTGACAAAATATCTTGGCATAAAATCTGAAGTAATATCAAATTTCTTGTCTTGACCAGCGTCAATGAATGTTGCTATAGCACTTCCTTGCTTAAAGATCTTGCAATTAGCAAAATGTTTTTTGATAGTATCATTCAACTCTGCATAATTTAATTCCTTCAAATGATAAGGGTTTCCATGGCTGGAAAATTCTGAATTTGGAGTAGACATAATTAATAATCCTCCTGGCTCTAACACTCGCTTTAGTTCTTGCAAAAATTTTGTTTGATCTTCGGCTGTAAAATGCTCAATAGTTTCTAGAGAAACTACTGCTTCAAATTCATCATCTTTAAATGGTAAATCCAAGGCACTAGCTTGTCTAAAATTTAAATTATCTCTTTGATATTTTTGTTTGACCTGAGCCACTGTTTCATGATCGATATCTGCGCCAGTTACTTTAACCGCCCCTTGACTGGCTAGATAATTAGATCCGTAACCGGATCCACAGGCAATATCTAAAATGTTTTTATTTTTAATGAACCCAGCTACAAACTGATATCTTAACCAATGCTCATTTACTAAAATATCTGTCGGCTCGATTTGTTCTAAATCTAATCTCTCTACTGCCATATATATTTATTCTGTTAGATCTTCATCTGGCCCGCCCTGAACTTTTAATATTAAGTCAACCTCATTTAATTTATCTATTGCTTCAATATATTTTTGATCATTGAACAATTTTTCAGCTTCTTCCAACATCTTTACAGTATCTACTTCCATTAAATCGCTGCTGCTAGCAGTCTCTTCTTCTATAACTATTTCTTCATTCATTATTTCTTCATCTTCTTCGGGAATAGTCACTGCATCATTTTCTTGAATTTCTAGACCAGCTTGCTCTTTACTAGTCTCAGCACTAAATATTAATTCCTCTTCAGTATTTAATTCTTCGGCTTGCTCTGGACTAGCTAGACTCTGTTTGGCACTATAAATTTCTTTTTTAAAGTTTTCATTCAATTTATCTACTTGTTCTCTATTCTCTTGATTATTGAAATTAGGATCAGTTAAAATATGAGTAATGTCTTTAGCATGACCGGTGGCAAACTTAGCAGATAGATTATCTCTTTCTTGACGATCGAATACCATATTAAGATGTGTCTTCTCACTAATAATGCGAGCAATATATAAAGAGTCGTTGGGCTTAGCGTCAGATAGTAATGGCTGACTAAAAAATACACTGGTTACTAGAATTAAAACAAAAGCAGCCAAAGCAAAAGCTGGCTGAGAAGATACCTTTACAAAATCTCTTAACCACAGAGCTGACAGATTAAAAATTCCGATCTGTTTCTTCTTGCTAGTAAAAATTTGAGAACGCAAAAGTTCCTGACCGCTTTCTTTCCAAGCGCTATCAGGTTTGATTTCTTTCAATTGATTTAATTGTGAGATTAAACTTTTTTTCATTTATTCTATCTTACACAATAGTATCCGTAGAAACTAGAAAAATGTTACAGTTATTTATTCTTTTCTTCAGCCTCCCTTAGGGCTTTCAGAGCACGGTGTAATAGAACTCTTAAATTGCCCCGACTCTTTCCTAGAGTTTGGGAAATTTCATCCCAATTTAATTCATTGAGATGTCTCAACACAATGATTTCTCGATACTCTTCTTTTAGTCCTTTTAGTAATACTGATATACGATCAAACTCTACTTTAACATCTATCTCTTTCTCAATATCCTGGCTTTCATCCTTTATACCCATGGCCTGATCTAAAGAAAAGCTAGGATCTGCTTGGCGATAATAGTCCACCACAGAATTTCTAGCTATTTTATATAACAAAGCCTTTAGGCTTTTGTTAGCATCTAGCTTATTAGTATTAATATAGTTCCAAGCCTTTAGAAATACTGTACTAGATACATCTTGAGCCTCTTCTTTGTGTCCAACCTTAAAGTATATAAAACGATAAATATCATCTACATAGAGATTATATACCTCAATAAAAGCTTCTTGGTCTTGTTTTCTGACTCTCGAAGCTAAGTTCTTTTCTTTAAATTTTTTAACTAAATTTGCTGTCATTTGATCAATGCAAATAAAAACAGGAAAACCCCTGCCCTATATGCTCCCCATAATAACATACTTAAATAAAAAATCAACCTAATTTATTGGATAAAATAAGAGAGTTTTCTGTGTTAAGTCTCCCATCATATAATACTCCAAAGAAATGTATTTTCTTTCATTTTTTAACCCTAGCCCTTGATTTTTATTATTTCTTTATGATAATATTAAATAAATTGACTTTAGTCCATTAACTACTGGACTAAAGTCTAAAACCTAATATTATTCAATATTTAAGTCCAAGATACTCTGGACTTAAATAATCTACTAAATACTTTAGTCCAGGGTAGCTTGGACTAAAGTCTATAGGATGACTAAAAAAATACTCACAACTAAGATAACAGAACCTATTTGGCTTTCCATATCTGAGGCAGCTAAAATTGGTGGTGTAGGAGATAAAACCATTAGACGAGCTGTTAAGGAAAAACAGAGCGTACAATTTAGGATAATAAATGATCGTTACTATGTAGAGCTGAAATCCTTGATACTATATCTACATAGAACAACCAAACTAAAAAATAAACTAGATCAAACTGGCATAGGCCAATACATAAAGGAATGGATAAAATAAAACGCCGACTCACGTCGGCGTTTTTATTATATGTTCCTAAATATTAAGCTGCCATATTCTTTTCAAGACTTTCAATTTCATTCTGATAATAAGCCATACTTTTATTGCCTAATATAGCTTGAGCAAAATTTTCTACTTTTACAGACTTCTCTTCACCTTCGCCTAGTTCAACTTTATTATCAGCTAAGTATTCTGTAACAAACTGTTGAGCCTTTGCCTCTTCCTCTTTAGTGCTAAAATTTCCTAGGCTACCAGTAGTTAGATGATTTCTTATTAATGCAAATTGATAATCATTTATATCTGGATCTTTCCAGAATTTCCACCCAGTCTTATTTTTCTTCTCAACTTCTTGTAGCTGAGAAGCTACGCTCTCTACACCTGGGTATCTTTTGATTATAGCCTTCATATCAGCTACACCATTAAATGATCCTAGGCCACCCATACCAGTGTCTGTGGCACTGATAGTAGTTAAACTTTTCCAATCTTCAATTCTTTGTTTATATTCAGCAATAGTTTGCTTCGTTGACTCTGGTATTGGTTCTACTGTTTCTACTGATTTTAAAACTTCTTTATAATGGTCAGCTTTTCCTGCCTCTTGTTCTTCTGCTATAGCTGATTCATTATCTACAACTATACCAGCTAAGTCTTTAATTGACTCAACCTTATTTTCATGAGAATCTTTCTCACCCTCTACAGCGTGGTAAGATTCGTCCGATGGATTTATATTTTCTTTATTGCCAGGCCGTGCATTTCTTAAACTTTCCGCCCATGATAAATCTTTTTTTGGTTTAAATTTTTCACTCATATTAATGTATTAATGTTTTTTTAAAAAAATAATATATAAACTTACTTATTTCTAGTATATCATATATATTAATTTGTGTCAAGATAATTATCAACAAAATTGAAACTAAATAAAATGCCCCCTGAACTTATGGGGGCATTTTATCTATTCTAAATTGAAATTCAACTATTAAGCTACAGATTCTTTAGCGGCTTTTGAAAGTCTGAATTTAACAACAGTTTTTGCAGGAATGCTAATTTCTTCGCCAGTCATAGGATTTCTTCCCATTCTAGCCTTTCTATTAACCTTTACCATTTTACCGAATCCAGGAAGTACGAATTCGCCGTTACCTTTTACTTCTGCGTAACCTAGTTCTGCTAAGTTATCTAGAACGTTAATTACGTCCTTCTTTGTTAGCTCAGTCTTTTCTGCTAAAGTAGCTAAAATTTGAGACTTGGTCATTTTTGCCATAGCTTTTTAAATTAACCTTCGCCTAGTATGACGAGGATATAAATTAATAATGTTAAGAATTAATATCTATATTATACATCAATCTTTTAAAAAAGCCAAGAAATATTAATGAAAGTGGGAATAAACATAACCCTTGACACATCGTGCACTATATGATATACTAAAAGTAATCAATTTTACGTTCATTTTAAAAATTATCAAGAGATGGAAAATATAGAAAGAAAACCTATTGTAATTATTCATGACTTAAGTCCACACGAATTTGATTATCAGAAACCTTCGTTGGATTATTACAAAGTGGTTACTAAGAGAGACAAAATTAACTGTGATATTATTCATGTTAATTCTTTAAACGGTAACCTAAACGATCCAAAAGTACAACGAATCGTTTTAATGGTTCATAACAATTTTAACCAAATGTTAGAACTGACAAAAAATCTGATAACTCAAAAGAAAAATCAATTAACTGTTTTTTCAGCGTTTGCTGAACATAGACACCGACAGGCATTTAAAAAACTCGGTATTGAAATGAAAACAATACCAGTTCCTGCAGAGGAATTAATAAAAGCTTGTACACTAAATTAAGTGTATTTTTCTTCTAAAAGCCCTTTTACATAATGTAAAAGGGCTTTATTATTTTCTATATTCTATTATCTATCTATTAATTATTTTTGGTATTTTCCTGCAACTCCTTTAAAAACTTTTTATATTCTGTCTTTACTTCTTTATAGTGTTCTCCTGAATCAGATTTATTTATATCATTTTTTCTTATATCATTGCTTGCCCGAATACTTGGGATATTTTTTTCAACCTCATCTCTATCATTAAAATCTTTTTTCTCAATTCCATCTTCACTATTATTAAACATCACTCTTCCTTCGGCCTGCGCTCCAGTTGTAGTCTCTATATCAACGCTAGGCGCATTGCCAGTGTGAGGCAGAATCAGAGATCTTCCTTCTAATGACGACGGGGTCAAGCGCTTACCCTCTAATGACGCTTTATCTATATCAAAACTTTCTCCGTCTCCATTTCTAAACTTATAATCTTCAAAATTTTCTCTAACTTTTTCATGATAAATAGCTTTCATCTCTTCCCTCTTTTCTTCCATTATTTTTCTTTCCTCATCAGATATACTTGAATTTTCTTCTTTAACTCTTTCCAAAAAACCTTTATTCTCTTTAATAAACTCCTGACGACTATTTATTCTTACTTCAAACTCCATCTTCTTTTCTGTCAACTTCTCTCTTACTTCTTCCGATACTTTGTCATTTTTTAATAAATTCTCTAAAAATTGTTTTTCATGACCTTCTACATTTTCTCTAATAATAGAAAAATCTTCCAACTTTTCTACTGGAATCTTAGTTTCTAATTTATCCCAAACTTTCATCTTATTACTTTGATGCTTAGTTATATTTTCTAATAACTGATTAGTCCTCTCGTCTGCTTTCTCCAACAGCTTCTCTTTTTTCTCTTCTATCTTAATCATATACTCATCCGCCCTGGCACTTAACTTAAGAGCCCTCTCTTGGGCATTCTCATTATCAGATTCGGCTAAAGTATTAGCCCAGCGAATTCTCTTCTCAGCATACTTCAATTCTTTTTCAGCTTTTTTAACTGAATCAAAAGTTAAAGACAATGAAACGTTATCTCTAACATTATGCCAAAATACTTTAAAACTAGAGATTGGTTTATCACTAGTTTCTACTCCCATATCTTCTAAAACTTCGCTTTGATCCGCGGTAGTAGTTTCTTCGGCTAACACTGGACCAGCAATACCTAGCAGACATAGAGCAATGATTAACAAGCCAAAACTCAATTCAACTCGCCAACTCAGGGTCTTAATCATAAATTTATTATTAATTATCTGAAGACGTTAAAATCGTCAAAAGAATATATAAAAGTATACCTGAACCACCACCCAAAACTAGCACTAAAAATCCTAATCTGAATAGCAAAGAATCAACTTTAAAATATTCTCCCAAACCACCACAAACACCAAATATAACGCGGTCCGAAGAAGATCTTGTTAATTTTTTAACTTTATTCACCATATTAACTCTTCATTATCATTTCTATAGCTTTCTCCAACTCGGCTGACTTCTGGGTGCCAAATAATACCTTCTGTTTATTCTTTAACGTTAATTGTAGACCACTGCTCCCTCGCATAGAGAAAGCCTTGCCTTTTCCAAATAAACTTCGTATACCCCATCCACCATATTCATAAACCGGCTTATATTTTCTAACTTCAGTTTTGTCTATTTCTTCCCATTTAATAAACCTCCATTTGTTATGAAATGGCCTAAATTTGTAATACCAACCATCTTCTCTAACTTCAGTAATTAACTTCATATTAATAAATATCCAAAAAAACACTATAATTAATAAACCATTAACAATTAATACATAATCTGGAGCTGACTGATTACCGAAAGGTTGCCCTAAAAACACTTGGGCCACAGTAGCATAAACAAAAATAGCTAACAGCAAAAATAAAAGTAACCAAATCCAAATAGATTTAGTCATTTGATTCTCTGAAAAAAATACTTTTTCCATATAAAAACATTATCTAATTAATCTTCTTTTGTGAAAATAAGGGCTGCTAGGCCCTTATTCTTCTATTCTCCTTGTTTTTCTTTTTTATTCTTCATGTACTTCCTTATTGCCCAACCTCCTAGGAGTAGTAGTCCTAACGCCTTACATTTCTTGTAGCTTCCACCTATGCAATATTTTTTCTTCTTTTTTATTTCTTCTGACATATGTATTTTTAATGTTTTAATTATTTATTGTTTTTCTCCTCTAATTTTTTACTCTTAAAGATATCCATAACTGCCCCCAGTTCGTCACCCGGCTCTAAATAACTGATAATCTCCTCTAGATCAGCTAAGGCACCACAAACATCTGGATTATTTTTCAACAAAACGTTTAAACAATCTTCAACTCTTTCTGCTGTTACATCCTTAAAACCTTTATCATGTATTATATCTTTGGTCCTACTAATTTTATCTTTAATATTTGTTTTCCAATTTGGAGCTCCCTCCAGATTGTCTTCTCCAACAACCATAGATTTATTCTCTATAAAAGCCAATGAAATAAGCAATCAAAGGTACGGTAATAATCATGGCTGTAATATCGATTAAGGTACTAGCTGCACCTTTAACTAAATCGGCAATTAAAAGACCGTCTAGAGCTAGAAACAAAACCAGGAACAAAATAAGTAGAATTTTTTTCCACATAATTTTTTAATTTAATAAATTATTTATATTTATATTATAGCAAAAACTAATAAAAAGAGAAACTGTGTTTGACATCTAATACCAATAAGCTTAAAATTATCCACTAGTTCTTTAAAATAACATATTATGAGAAAAATGATAGAATTAATAATCTGTGATTATGATGGGGTATTGTACCTTGGCACTGATTTCTGTTTACAAAGAATTATCAATAATGCCAACGTGGCCGGAGTCAAACCGCCAACAAAAAAATTTTTGAAGGCTAACTGGGGCCCTAGTATATTAGAGTTAACCAATCGCATATCTCAAAAATATCACTGGGACAAATTGGGCACTAATTTATTTAAATATTATGAAAAAACTGACAAAACTTGTGCTCCAGCCATCCCAGGATTAAACGAGATGTTAAAAAAATTGAAGGAAAACAAGATTAAATTAGCTATTATCTCTAATCGTCGTCGTCACACTCTAGAGGAAACATCAAAAAAAATTACACTTAACTTGAAATTATTTGATGGTATTTATGCTCTTATGCCAAATGGGACAGGTGGACAAAAACCAAATCCAGAAGTTTTTGATACTTTAATAAATCAAATATGGCCACCAATAAATGTAAATAAGAAACAAATAGTATTTATTGGTGACACCCTGGAACACGATTTAGCCTTTGCTCGGGCTGTGGGAATAAACTTTATAGCTATTACTTCAAAGATTAACCCTCGTAAAAACTGGCTTAGCGCAGGCGTTCCTAGAGAATTGATCGTAAATTCAATTCTGAAATTGCCGCAGGCATTAAAACACCTTAACGGCTATCAAAAAACCGCTATAATATAGCGGTTTTGTTTTATATAACAGTCAATTTAAATTAATACATACTAGCCGGAGTAGCGGTATTCAAACCGGAAGATATTTCTCCGGTATTCTCGCCCAAACAATATACAATAGTAAATGAATGGGCATTGACATAGGTATAGGAATAACTATTTTGAGAAGAGCTACAAGTACCATCGGCTGGTAACGGAGCGGTTGGAATAGTCACCATATAGACTCTAGTACCGTAGGCAATGGAACCACCCGCAGTCATAGTGGCTGGAAAATCGTTAGCTTCTTCTTGATACAAAGACATGGCAGTTATAATCTGTCTAATATCAGATGCTCTTTTAACATCACGAGATTTGCTTCTAGCGTTATTCAAGGCCACCATTGCTATAGTGGAAATCAAAGCAATAATAAATATAACTACTAATAACTCAATCAAAGTAAATCCTTTTCTATTCATACTTTTTCTTTGTTTTTATTTTACCAATTTTAGCTAAAATTAGCAATAATTATTTAACCACTATCTTTTATCCATTGGTAATTAGTAATTCAAACTTTGTTTGCTTTCCCCTCTAATCTACCCTACAATAAATATGGAATAAAAATGAAAGAAATAACCAGGTTTAGACGTATTATTAATACACCTATAGTATGGATAATATATTAGAAAAAACTGATCAAGAATTAGTAAAGTTAGCTTTGGCAGACAAGGACAGCTTTTTATTTTTATTGCAAAAATATGAAACTGCTCTTTTACGATATATCATTAGAATTTCTGGAGTTAATCGAGAAGATGCTCAGGATATTCTCCAAGAAGTATTTATCAAAATTTATCAGAATCTTAATGACTATAATCCAAAACTAAAGTTTTCTTCCTGGGCCTATCGTATTACCAGGAATCAAACAATTAGCGAACTAAGGAAAAAAAAAGCCAGACCTCTAGATTATTACGAGCCAACTGACCTCAACAAATTCGCTTCAGAATTTAATCTGATTAATGAATTAGACAATCAGTATTTAAACAAAGACATTCAAATTGTTTTAAATAAATTAAAACCTAAATATAAAGAAGTGATGATCCTGCGATTTTTAGAAGATAAAAATTATGAAGAAATTTCAGATATTTTAAAAAAACCTATGGGCACTGTGTCGGCATTAATCAATCGAGCTAGAGATATGTTTAAAGAAAATTTTAATCATTAATATATGGAAAAAGTCAGCCAAAAAGCTTGGCAACAAATTAATAAGGAACACATCAAACCTGAACCAAAATATAAATTTCTAGCAAAAAATTCTGTATTCTGGACAGGAGCCACCCTAACCTTAATTCTAGGAACTTTGTCTTTTGGCGTCATCTTTTATTTTCTTAATAACCAAGAATGGGATTTATACCTGAGAAGTGCTGATGGATCTTTCTGGCAAATATTTTTCCTGGTCACTCCATACTTTTGGTTAATAGCTTTAATAGCTTTCATATTACTAGCCTACTATAATCTTAAACACACTCGATTCGGTTACCGATACAAGCTAAAGCATATTATTATTACTTATTTCCTAATTTCAATTGTACTGGGACTCGGATTATATCAATTGGGCCTAGCTGAGACTTTAGAAAGGACTTTTGTTAATCAAGTACCTCTATATAAAGAACTGGTGTACCACCGCTACCTACCCATGCAAGCCCCTCGCAACGGTTTATTAGCTGGCGAAATTGTAACTAGAAACGATAACAATATTGAAATAATTGATTTCAAAAAACAATCTTGGCAAGTAGACATATCGTCCTGCCTGGTGCATCCAATGGTGCAATTTATTTCTGGTGAGAAAATCAGGTTACTAGGTGATGTTGTAGATAAAAAGCATTTTAAAGCTCAAAAAATTGCCCCTCTGCTAAAATCGGGGCCAAGACCAGGAAAAGATATACATCGACCAGAGAAGATGCAATATATATATAACGAAACAAAATAAGAATAACAAAAACTCTGCCTAAAAACAGAGTTTTTTATTTCTCTAATTTTTTAATCTTTTATCGCCAAACAATAGCTGTTAAATTAGCTCCTCCCTACAATAACTTAATAGCTTTCTGTGGCTCATACTGACATAATTCTTGAGTACGATCGCAGGCTTTAATTCTGGTTGGCCCATCATAGTATTCCTCTACAGTCCTAGAAGCTCTTTCCTGCCCTAATTAGCCTAAAGCTCATACAACTTCATTCCTTCTGGAATAATCGTTCTCAGCGTCTTCTAGGGTCATAATTAATGTTCCTATACAAGGTAATACTGAAAATTATAAATAAGTCTAACATATATCTATTATATCATATTCTTTAATATTCACTCTAGTCCTCTAAACAACAGAAAATTATTTCTTATTCTCTAAACTTAGTAAATAATCACTCAAATATTCGTTGACTGCAAAGCACTTTTTTGGTATGATTTCCTCATAATTTAATAAGATCTTAAGTATTATTAAAAATAATAATACCTAAGCACACATCAAATGGATAACCAAAATTACTCCAATGATCGACAAACGGTTAAAGGAGATTGGACCTGTTCAGAATGTGGAGCATCAATCACTGAGCTTCCATTCGAACCAGATGGTGAAAGACCATTATTTTGCAAAGATTGTCACAGACAAAAAGTGCAAAATCGTCCGAAACAATATTAAGAAATAATTACGAGATTTGAATTATTTTCAAAATATATTTCTCATAAAAAACTGCGCTTCTCAGCGCAGTTTTTTTATATAATCCTATTAAATTTTTAATAACTAATAATTAAGCTTTAGACTTTGTAAATCCGCCTCTCTTCTGATTACCCTTTCCAGCTGCTTTACTTCTTCGGCTTGAACTACTTCGTCTATTTTGACTGCCTCCTCTGGCTGACCCACCTCTTCTAACTGACCCACCTCTTCTATCTAGACCCCCTCTCTCTTTACCACCATAACCTCCGGAATAACCGCCAGCATAACCAATGGTCATTTTGCTTTTACTAATATCAATTTTCTTTCCTTTATAATTAGTTCCTCTGAGACACTGTATTACATCGTCTGCTCGCTTCTCTTCCACTGAAAATATTGAAAACTCTGGCATTAAATCTATTTTTCCAATTTCAACAGTCTTTATTTTCTTATTTGAGTTAATTAATGCAAAAAGTGCTTTAACATCAAAACCGCCTTTTTTACCAAGATTGATCTTTAAATTTACATTATTCCCTCCTTCGTTTCCAGCGTGGAAAAATTTAACTTCGGCATTTAAATTACGAGCGCCTCTATGAACATCTACTAAATGGCTAAACTTACTAGCAATAAAATATTTTATCAAGTCTTCTTTATTGATCTTCATTAATTTTTCTGTAACTCCTGAAAAATATTTGTCATTACCACTCTCTTTAATATCTACTCCTTCAATATCTTCAAGAAGATTGTCGATTTGTTTTTGGCAAATTTCTTCTCCGCTAGGAACTTTCTTATACTCAATTGGTCTACCAACTACACCTTCAATTCTTTTAATTCTTCCAACTTCTCTAGTATTAACAATTGAAATAGAAACTCCACTTTTTTTAGCTCTACCAGTTCTTCCACTTCTATGAGTGTAAGATTCGTTCTGGTCAGGAAGGTTGTAGTTTATAACATGAGTAAGATCACTCACGTCAATTCCTCTGGCTGCTACATCTGTGGCCACTAATAAACGAACTTGCTTGCGCTTAAATCTGTCCATGATCTTAGTACGTGATCCTTGGGCAATATCGCCATGCAGAGCTTCAGTGTCATAATTAGACTGTTTTAATTTATCCGCTATTTCTTGAGTTTCACGCCTAGTTCGACAAAAAAGGATTCCATAAACTCCAGGTAAGTAATCTAAAATTCTTTTTAAAGCTTCAAAACGATCTCTAGCCTGAACAACATAATATTCATGAGATACATTATCGGCGCCGATATTCTTTTCTCCAGCATTTATCTCGTGAATATCTTTCATGTAATTGCTGGCAATAGAACGGATATTCTTAGACATCGTAGCTGAGAAAAGTAGGGTTTGTCTGGTACTTGGAGTCTGGCCCAAGATAGCATCTAGGTCATCTTTAAATCCCATGTCCAGCATCTCATCAGCTTCATCTAGAACTAACCACTCAATAGACTGTAACTTCAAAACTCTTCTTCTAATCAGATCATGAACACGTCCTGGAGTTCCTACTACAATATTAACTCCATTCTTTAGAGATCTAATTTGAATGTCTATCCTTTCTCCACCATAAACAGCAGTAGCGGTTACTCCTTTGGTGTGTTTAGATAATTTTTGTATATCCTGAAAAATTTGGAGACACAATTCCCTAGTTGGACAAAGAATAATTGCTTGCAACTCTTTTCCACCAGGTTTTATCTGATTTAAAATCGGCAAACTAAAAGCAGCCGTTTTACCGGTCCCAGTCTGGGCTGAAGCAATCAGATCTTTTTTTGATTTTAATAAAAACGGGATAACCTTCTCCTGAATTGTTGAAGGTGTTTCAAAGCCCATTTCATCTAGGCTCTCCATTATTCCAGGATTTAAGCCTAAATCTTTAAATGTTGTCATAAATTCTTTTATTTGTCTCCATAAAAATATTATTTTTTCAGAGCTATCGAGTCAAATATTTTTACAAAGTTCCTTAAAAATATGATTATGACGGCCCCTCCCAAGAGTACAAATGTTTATTATTTAATTTTTTAAAAGTGTAACGATAATAATCGCACAATTTTTATTTTTTGTCAATATTTATATAATATATCTTAAAAAAATAAAAAAGGACGCCAAGCAATAGCCAACGTCCTTTATGAAGTAATAAGTTTTTAATTTTAGTGAACCCTTTGGAATTGAGGTTTACAAATATTAAAACTGCGATCTCTTTTTACAGTAGTTTTTGTTTTCCGGTTCTTCATTGTATTTTTTGGCACATGGTACACGTTTCCTTGAATGTGCATATTATTGCATATACCACTGTTATCAAAGGCGCTACCACAAATACAGTGATTGCTTGAAGGATTATTTACAACTGCTACTGACCCAGGAAATGACTGATTACTGATTTTCATTGTTTTTAATTTTTTATGTGTGAAACTTATAATTTACTTCTTTTTTAAAAAAACATATCTACGCAAATTATAACTTATATTTGTGTTTTTGTCAAGAGTTACTCTGCCCCACCGGTATAACTAAAATTAAGCTATTGACTATTTAAAAAAAATTTGGTATAAATAAATGCACAAACTTAATCTAACTCAAAGTTATTTTTCCGCTTGTTGAAGAGCGGTTTTAATTTTTATGGAGATAAGAAATATTGCAATTATTGCCCACGTTGATCACGGCAAAACAACTCTTACCGATGCATTAATGCAACAAGCAGGAATGTCAAAAATCGGGGATAGCATGGATAGCGATACGCTTGAACAAGAGAGAGGTATAACAATTTATTCAAAGAATACTTCTGTTTACTATAAAGACACTAAAATAAACATTGTAGATACCCCGGGACATGCCGACTTCGGTTCAGAAGTTGAGCGTATTTTGCGTTCCATTGATTCTGTACTCTTAGTAGTTGATGCTCAAGAAGGTCCAATGCCCCAAACAAAATTTGTTTTAAAAAAATCACTAGAACTAGGATTAAAACCAATTGTAGTGATTAACAAAATTGATAAGCCAGCCGCTAGGCCTGACTTAGTGCAAGAAATGGTCTATGAACTTTTCCTTGATTTAGGAGCTAACGACGAACAGCTTGATTTCACTACTATCTACGCAATTGCTAAAACTGGCATAGCCAAGGCAAATCTAGATGATGATTCAAAGGATCTAACCCCTCTATGTGAGGCTATTTTAAAGGAAGTAACCATTGCCTCTGGAGAAGAAATTAAAAGTCAACCTCTACGTATACAACCATTTAATCTAGCCTATGATAATTTTTTAGGAAGATTAGCTATCGGAAGAATTTATGAAGGAGAGGTAAAGGAAGCTTCCAGAGTAATTATTAAAGATGTCAACGGAGAAACTCGTGAAGGTAAGATTGTAAAACTATTTACTTTTGAAGGCTTAACCCGAAAAGAAGTAAAATCCGCTGAAGCTGGTGATATTGTAATGATTGCTGGCCTACCTAACATATTTATTGGTGAAACTATTTGTGAAAATGCTGAACAGGAGGCTCTACCAGCTATTAATATCGATGAACCAACAATTTCACTAAATCTATTTATTAATGACGCCCCCTTTGCTGGAAAAGATGGAAAATATGTTACCAATAGACAACTTAAGGAAAGACTGAAAAAAGAATTAGAAGTTAATGTCGGCCTAAAGATTGAATTCTCTGCTATTGATCATTACAAGATCTATGGTAGAGGTGAAATGCATATAGCAATTCTTCTTGAAAATATGCGTCGTGAAGGTTATGAAATGCAAATATCACAACCTCATGTAGTTATTAAAGAGGCGGATGGTAAAAAACTTGAACCGTTCGAAGAACTTACTGTTAATATGCCAGAAGAAATGTCAGGCACTGTTATTAAAAAGCTGGCCGCTAGACGTGGCCAATTAATTCAAATGATGCCAGAACATGCTAATGTCAGAATTATCTTTGAAATCCCAACTAGAGGATTATTAGGATACCGAAATGACTTCATTGTTGATACTAAGGGTGAAGGGATTATGTATACTAGAGTTATTGGCTTCAAACCTCATGTTGGAGAAATCAAAAAACATGATTTAGGATCAATGATTTCAATGGCTACTGGAAAAGCTCTAGGCTTCTCACTTTTCAACCTCCAAACCAGAGGAACATTATATATTGGAGCTACCGCAGAAGTATATGAAGGAATGGTTATTGGTAATACGGCTAAAGGAAATGATTTGACTGTAAACCCAACTAAAGGAAAACAACTATCTAATGTTCGTGCCTCAGGATCTGATGAAGCTATTAGTCTAACATCACCAATGGAATTAACTTTAGAAAAAGGTATGAATGTTATGAGTAATGATGAATATTTAGAAATCACTCCAAAAAACATTCGTCTCAGAAAACAATTTTTAACCGAAAATGACAGAATTAGAGCCAACCGAAAAAAATAAAGAAATATTTAAAAGTTTCCTAACTCTACAATAGAATTAAAACTATAAAAGATCGATATCCAAAATCGATCTTTTTTCATCCTAATTATTACTATAAAAACAAAACAATCCACTAAAGAGTAGATTGTTTAAAAATTCACTATAAATTTTATTTGCGTTTTCTTTTACTAGCCTTTTCCTCAAGCATTAATCGCTTAATTTCAAGTCTTTTGGCGGTCTTATGAGAGTGCGATTTTTTGCCCTTTCCAACCCCTGTACTTCTTTTTGCCATATAACTATTTTATAAATAAGAATTATTCTTCTCGTAAAGTATACTGTGAATATACCACCCCTGTCAATACCATCATAAACCTATACTTTTATCAAGGTCTTGCTCCCTATTCCGTTACTAGTCAGAACCTGTTTATTGGAATAGAGTTGGTTAAATATGGTTTTATCTATTTGCGCTAATATTTTTATTATCTTCTTTTTCAATTTTAATCGGTTTATTACCAAGACTTGACCCCAGCCCCATCATCACGGCAATGACTATTTTTAATATCGTAAAAATAGTGCTTTTAATATAGCTTGATATTCTTTTCATACAGATATCTGTTAATACTAATTCCTTTTAATTATAGCAGATATTTATACGGGTTCGAAGTCCGAGTAGGGGTATAAAAAATACCCAATGAAAATGGGCATTTTTTGCTTGCTCCCCATTCCGTTACTAATTAGAACTTATTTGTTAAAATAAAAATCCCTTAGTCCTCAGAGAGATAAAATTCTGAGGATCTAAGGGGTAAAATTTCTAGGAAACCTTGTTTCTAAAAAATAAAACTCTGAGAATCCAAGAGATAAGATTTCTAAAAAACCTTGTTTCTAACGGAACTATAATTCTATAAGCGTATTCGGGGTCCCATTCATAGGGATATTCAAGACAGTTACGTTCGATGGCCAAACCATCATGAAATATAGCAACAGTGCCTACTTCATACATACCGTTAATCTCAAATAGAACAAAGGTACCTTTACCCTCTTCCCTTAAATATTCTTTATTATTAACACAAAATTCAATAATTTGATCCTGTGTTAAACAGAGCCTACTCAAATCACCATTAAGCTCTTTGAATATTTTTGCAAAATTAGCTTTTTTAACTAATTCACGCACCTGGATTTTAGTTTTAGATGTTTTCTTGCTTAGTTTATTCACTCCAAAATCCGAAAAGTTAGAAGCAAGCCATGACTTAAAGATATCTTTAGCTTCACAGATCAGTCTGCTACCGTCTACATTAGCAATGATAATTTTCTTATCAGCATAAAGGCGTTTTGTAATTGTTGCCATTGTTATTTATTTATAATGTTCATAAATACTAATTTTAAGTATTAAAAGAGTATACCATATTGGTATACTTTTGTCAAGATTTGCTCGAAGAAACGGACTGTATTATAAATAGAATTTTAACATAGATAATTAGAGCTAGGATTGTAGTGATAAATTAGTTAAAAAACCTTTACATCATAATGATGCCTGAACCCTACAAACCCTGTAAAACTCTTTTTATAATGCTATTGCACCCTTGAAAAGCTCTACTCTATCAAAAAGTTATTCTTCACTAATCTCTATGGCCTTCCCCTCGACTAAAGCTTCTGATATTTTATTATAAGCCGATGAAAGAATCCTCTGTAGCGTGGCGGGCGATGTCTCCATATTTTTAGCACACTCGCGTTGATCAAATCCTTCCACATTTTTAAGACGTAAAGCCTCTAATTCTTCTTTTTTTAACTTTATCACTTCTAGCCTAGCAATAGGCACTCCTTGGGGTTTAAAATATTTACTTTTAAGATCAATATTGACTTTCCTTCTTAGATGCGGTCTACCCATTCTTCTTCTCATATATTTATTAAAATTAAAATAAATTTAGAAACCCCAAAAGATCTATAAGGATAAATCTTCTAGAATTTGGTGTTAGTTTATTTCTCTTGATTATTGATTCTCTTAGCATTTTTTCTTAGTCCTAGTCCTTTTTGTCCATCAGTTCTATTATCACCACAATCACCTAAACCTCTACCAGTTTTTGACCCTTTTCCTTCTGGGCCAGTTTTATCTTTGTTTGGCATATTTATCACCTTACTTTCTAGAGATAAGAAAATGAATAATTAATATACTTTCACTATCTAATTATAAGTATATACCCATATCTATATTATGTCAAACTTTTTAAGATCTACTTCTTAGAAATATTCTCTCTATTGGACATGTTTAGAACTTTTGAATACGTAAATATTCTTAGATCTTATTTTATATCCAACAAATAGACCAACTGTTCCAATTATTAAATCAGCAAATATATTTATAATAGGTTCCGGGGTTATTATTTCCCAATTAAGGACTATTAACGTATAGCCAGATAAATTTTCAAATAATTCAAAAGCTATTAAAATTAAAATACCATATTTCCATTTTGTTTTTAAAAAATAGCCCAACCCCATGGGTATAATAAAATGAAAAATACTATTAATAGTTATTGCGCCCCATAGACATTGTTTCATATTTATAATAATATCTTATTTAATAATACCTTATCTAATAATTACTTAGTTAAAAAACTTTTTTTCATACAATCTTTAAATAGATAATTTTTGTTTCATAAAAACTTAAAAAGTCCCAAGAACCTCATTCAGTTGATTGATATAGTCATTAAACAATCCGAATATAGCCCAAGTGACTACAATGATTGATATTATAGTTAAGACTATTACAACCGTACCAATCGTCTTTGCTTGACGATTTTTCTTCATCAAATATTTAATCCCTGGCCACAAACCCAATGGAGGTAACAAAATTGCTAGAATATACAAACTAATTTGAGTTATTACAGAAACTGGCGCGATTGCTTCTTTAAGATTATTTCCACAATTTGGACAAAAATAATATGTTTCCAAAATTTCTTGATGACAAACACTACATCTCGGTAATGAATTTTCCATTTATTTTATTTATAGTTAAACTATTTTAATTATAGCAAATTTCCTCAATCTATTCGAGAGTCCAATTCAAGATATAAAAAAATAGCCCTAAGGTTAGGACTAAATTCCATAACTCCCAAAGTTAGATTTAAAATACCAAATAGATTATCAGATATTGTTGCTAATACTAACTAAATTATTGTAATATTAGTGATTATTTTTCCCTAATAATATTTTATTAATTTTTTAAATTAATTTAACTATCATCATAATAATAATACCCACAATAAATATCAAAAATGTTATAATTGACTTTTTTAATTTCTCTTGCCTAATAATCTCAGGCATTAAATCGGAGGCTGCAATATAAATAAAACCACCAGCAGCAAAAGGCAATAAATACGGAATTATTTCATATAATGACTGAGCGATAAAATATCCCACTATACCACCTATTACCACTGTTAAAGATACTAAATAATTTACTATTAAAGCTTTTTTTCTTTTAAAACCTGCATAAATTAATACTCCAAAATCTCCAATTTCCTGTGGTATCTCATGCAAAGCAATGGCTAAAGTAGTTGTAAAACCCAATCTAACATCTATTAGAAAAGTACTAGCAATAACTAAACCATCAATAAAATTATGTAAAGCATCACCAGCTAAGTTCATATAACCAAAAGTATGAATTTTACAATTTTCTTTGTGACAATGTCTCCAATAAAGTACTTTTTCCATAAAAAAGAAAAAAATAAAAGCAATTAAAACAATCAGATACAATCTATCAGAATTAATTTTATCCGAAGCTTCTGGCAATAAATGTAAAAAAGCCCCTCCCATCAGAGCACCGGCTGACAGAGCAACTAAAAAACAAATAATTTTATTAAGTAATTCTTTTTTAAAATATAGAAAAATAACTGCCACCCAAACACAAAGCGTAATCGAAAAAGTAGCAATAATAATATTTAATAAACTACTCATATTTAATTTTTTATTTTCTTAATAATATCTTGAAATACTTTTTGATATTCAGAATTAATCTCTACTACCGGTTTCATTTCTATAGTTGAACTTACAAAATCTTGATGATAAGGAATTTTGCCAATAACCATAAGATTATTATCTTTAGCAAATTTTTCTATTTTTAAACAAAATTTATCTGACAAACTATATTTATTAATCACAATCCCATGTTTAATCTTGAAATAATTAGCTAAATATAAAACTCTTTTTAGATCATGAAATGCTGACGGTGTTGGTTCAGTCACAACAACAATATAATCAGTACCCACTAACGAAGCGATTACCGGACAACCAATGCCAGCTGCTGAATCAATTAAAATTATATTTGTTTTTAATTTTTTATTAATTTCTTCACTTTGTTTTCTCACTTCTGCCACTACTTCACCAGAAGCTAATTCTCCCAATTTAAGTTCACCACCAATTAAATCTACACCATAATTCTTGCCCCTATAAATTGTACCAATTTCTTTTTTAGCTTCCGAAATAGCACCTTCGGGACAAGCAACCATACAAGCTTTACAACCAATACAAACATCTTTAATAAAAGCTGGATATTTATTTTTAACAAAAACAATAGCATTTTGTTTGCACACCCTGGCACATTTACCACACTTAATACATTTATTCATGTCCCACTTAGGAATAACTTGATAAATTTTATTATATTGTTTTCTTTTGGCAGAAAGTAACAAGTGATCATTTGGACACTCAACATCAACATCTATTAATGTAGTTTTTTTATGCTTAGCAAATTCAACTGCCAAAGATGTGGCCACCATTGATTTACCCGTACCACCCTTTCCGCCGGTAATTGCAATTTTCATAAATTTATTTATTATTCTTTAAAATATTAATTTTTTCAATTGTTTTTTCTGAGATTTTTATTTCTTTATTAAAATGTTTTATCATTCTTTCAAGAAATTCTCTTTTTTTTTCTTTAGTTTTAAAAAAATTCATTAATTCTATAATTTTTTTATAGTTTTTCTCAATTTCTTGCGGAATTCTCTCACTATCATGTCTAACTGCCTGTTGTAAGCAAATTTCATGACATTTTCCACACCGAATACATTTATCCATATTAATATTTATTTTTCCATTTTGCTTAAAAATAGCATTAACAGGACACTCGTTAATACAGAGCTCACAACCTATACATTTATCTTGATCTATCCATGGCATAATTTAATTTTTTTTAACTATTATTACTTTTCCTGATGTTTCTATGATAAATTTAACTTTTCGACGTGTACCTATTTTAGGAACAAATTGAAATAAAAAATCACCAAAATTTTTATCATCACCTTCACAACCAATATGGTTATATTTTTTATTACCAATTTTTTCTATTCTATTGAACAAATAACCGCTAAATATTTTTTTCATAAATTTATTTAATTTTAATAAAAGGGCACTTATCTTTTTTAATTTTATTATCTAAGACAGCTCTGATAAACTCATTACAAGATTTAAAACCACATTTTCCACAATTTAAATTTGGAACTAGATTCTTTAGTTCTTTACCTTTTAAATAACGAGTATGAACAGCTTCATCATCAATAATTTTATTACCATAACAATAACCACAAATTGCAGAAGGCATACTATGTTTTAATGTCAATTTCTTACCATCCATATCAACTGCATTTTTAATGTATTCTGCGATATCAATAGCGCCTTCACCAGTTAAGCCATTAACTTCTACAATATTACAACTTTGGTTTACCTCTAAAATATTATATCTAAAAATTTCTCTTTCTGCTTGAGAAATTAAATCACCCTTACTAATTGCCACAATATCTGCATCTGTTAAAATAGGTCCATAGCGATTTGGATGTCCAGAAGTAA
>Ga0307992_1000570_pt1 | contig 23332 bp, 26 predicted proteins | sample EllFjometagen133_FD_203162 | JGI IMG/M metagenome (GOLD analysis project Ga0307992, IMG submission 203162) | Marine microbial communities from Ellis Fjord, Antarctic Ocean - #133 | ecosystem: Environmental > Aquatic > Marine > Unclassified | place: Southern Ocean | collected 2014-10-08
CAATCCCTTTGTCAGTTTGAACTGTCGGCGCTTTCTGATTTACTTTATCCTCTTTGATTTTAACTCTTTCTAGCACTTCAGTCAACGTATCTTCTGAAACATCCAGCTTATCAGACAGTTTTCTGATCCAATAACTTTGCTCAATCAAATCCGAAATATCCTTAATGATATTTAATAACTTGTGGGCAATTATTTTTTTACCCTTCGGATTTTCCTTGTCATTTTCTTCAATAACCTTCGAAAAAAAATAGTCCGTCACTTGCCTGGAATTTTTAATAGCTTTTTTCCAAGCCGGAACATCTTCAATTACCAAATCATTCACGTCTTTAAATCCCTCCGGCAATAATATTATTTCAGCGTCGATATCCTCCGACAAACAAAGTTGAACACTTTTGGTAGCCGCTTTTTGTCCAGCCTCATCCATATCAAAACAAAGTTTAAAATTTTTGGTATATCTTTTAAGAATATTAATTTGATCTGGCGTCAAAGCCGTTCCGGAAACTGCTACTACATTTTTCACCCCAGCGCTAAAAGAAGAAACTACATCCAGATTTCCCTCCACAATTATTACAAAATCTTGCTTTTTTATTTCCAATTTCGCTTGGCTCAACCCATAAATTACTTTACTTTTATCATAAATTGGGGATTGTGAAGTATTGATATATTTAGCATTTTTTTCATCCCCACCAGGTACTACTCGAGCCGAATAACCAACCACTCGATCAGCCACGTCAATAACTGGAAACATAATCCGATTTCGAAAACGGTCATAGTAGTCCGCCTTGTTAGCTCCAGAAGTTCCATCTTTCTGAACCATTAATCCCGAACGAGCAATATCAGCCAAATTAAAATTACGACTCAAGAGAAATTCTAATAATTTCGTCCAAGCATCCGGCGCAAATCCGATTCTAAAATCCTTGAATTGCGCTAATTTAATTTTTCGATTTTTCAAATAATCTTTTATCGGCTGTGCTTTTTTCGATTTTTCAAATTGATACTGATAAAATTTGCTAGAAATTTCTAAAATTTCATATAATTTTTGTTTTTGGCTTTTTTCTTCCGGATTAACTTTTTGAAATTTTGGCAACTCTACTCCGGTTCGCTCCGCTAATCTCTCCAAGGCCTCCCTAAATTCCAAACCTTCAATCTCCATTAAGAAAGAAAATATATCACCGCCTTTTTGGCAACCAAAACAATACCAGAAATTTCTTTCAGCATTGACCATAAAAGAGGGAGTTTTTTCATTATGAAAAGGACACAATGCCTTATAATTCGTACCAGATTTTTCCAACTTTAAATATTCTCCGATTAATTCCGAGACATTCAATCTTTCCTTAACTTGTTCAACCGCGTCAGCCACTTTGATTTATTACTGATTTAAAAGTTAGTATAGACTAAAAAGATTATTAAATCCAGCAAATTTTGTTTATTCAAAATTACTCAAAGCTTCCGCCTAGGTAAACGAAGCGAGACAGGCAAATTATTCCAAATTATTCCAAATCAAATTCAAAACCTAAAATCTAAATGACAAAATTTGGATTTTGAACATTTGACATTTGGATTTGATTTGATATTTGAAACAATTTGAGCTTTGAAATTACAAAAGACTTTAATCTGTCTTCGGTCTCTCAATCTCAACCCGCTCTGTTATTTCCCCTGCTTTTTTATCGGCAATTCGTAGAACATCTTTGTCAACTTTACCCAACTCCTTACTAGCATGATTATAGTGGTTGACCGTCGTTGACAAAGAACTCCCCACTTTTCCAAAAAATTCTTCATAACTTTTCAAATGTCGTCCCAATTTTTCCACATTTTTTTGAATATGCTTAGCCGATTCTTCAATTTGTAAAGACCGCAAACCTTGTAAAACCGTTTGCAAATAAGCCAAGAAAGAAGTCGGGGAAACAATCACCACGTGTTTTTCCTTGAAAGCGTATTCCACTAAATCTCGATGAGCCGCTCCCACTCGCTTAATTAACAAATCATAATAAATTGATTCCGAAGGAATAAACATAAAAGCAAAATCCATTGTTTTTTCTTTGGGCTTAATGTATTTAGAAGTTTCATCAATTCGATTTTTTAAATCTTGATTGAAATCTTTGATCAAGCCTTCTCGATCCTCCTTTTTGCATTTCAAAAGTTTTTCGTATTTTTCCAAAGAAAATTTGGAATCAACTGGAATAATTTTGTCTTTTACAAAAATCACCGCATCCACAATCACGCCATCTTTGAATTTATATTGCATCTGAAAATTATGGGGTGGCAAAACATTTTTCAAAGTTTCTTCCAAAAAATATTCCCCTAAAACTCCTCGTTGTTTGGGATTTTTCAAAATATCTTGTAAATCTTTTAATTGCGAAGAAAAATTAACCACCTGCTTATTAGTCTCATCTAACTTAGTCAATTTTTCCGTGACAGCTTGAATGGACCGATTGGAATGTTTGCTCATTTCATTAAACTGAGTGTTAATTTGCTCGAACAAACTCCGACTTTCTTTGGACAAACCTTTGGACATTTCTTGAAAAACTTGATTACTGTCTTTTAACTGTCCTTTGGTAATTTTATTTATTTCCGACAACTTGTGATCCATAATTTCCGACATCTGACTCATTCGCTGTTGCATCATCAACATTGATTTGTCATCTGTTGAGCCTTTTTTCAACTCCACTAATTTTTGATTCAATACAAAAATCGCTCCAACCACGAGAACGGTTAGAATTATTAAGACTATTATTAGTAAGATGTTCATACAACTATTTTATTTAATAAAATAAATTTTCAATTCACAATTTTCAATTTTTCCACCTCGGCAAACGACGCGAGACGGACAATCAATTTACAATGATTTAATTTTCAATTTTCAATTTTTTATGCGAACGCAGTTCGCATTCATTGTAAATTTAAAAATTAAAAATTGATTGAAAATTGGTTTATTGTAAATTGTAAATTTTATATTTTAACTATCGATTCTTACTTTTTTCAAGTCTTACCATTATACATCAAAAAACCCTGATTCCCAAGAATTCTATTGACAATTATCTCTTTTTGTGCTATAGTTATAGATTAGTAGAAAAACCAGCTCATTAACTTTGATATTTATAAAAAAGGAGTCTCTCATGTCTGAAAAAGAAACGAAAAAACTAAACAGAGCAATAACACTCATCTCAACGGGTGTTATCGGTAGCCTATTTTCAGTTACAAGTGGAATTTTTTTGTTAGCCCTTGCTTTGAAAAACCTCGGTCTCTCAAATAATGGAGAATTTTTGGCAGGCGTATTTTTCCTTGCCATGGGAATTATAGGCTCCGTATTAACGTTCAAAGACCTACTACTCTTACTGATAAAAAAGAGTGCTCTCAGCTAAGAAAACTCTCGGAAAGCCGACCCCAGAATTATTGGGATAATAGGCTTTTTTATTTGGAAAAATAACCACTTCGCTAAATTTTTAAATTTTAAATTGATAAAATAGCTTCAAATTTCTGGATTCCCGCCTCCGCGGGAATGACAAAGCGCAAACCAAAATAATAAAGTTTTAAGTTTTAAAATTAAATCATTCGAAATTAATTCGAAATTCAAAATTCGAAATTCAAAATTTTATTTTGTATACTCAATACTTGATACTTCATACTCAATACTATATTCGCACTCCCGTCTCCTTCAAATCCTCCACCCTCTCCCATTCTTCATCCACTTTATCTTGAATATTTTTTATTAAAGCATCTTTATCCACGCTTTTAAAAATATGTTTAAACCTTCCCTGCGTCCCCAAAAATTCTTCAATTTTAATTTTGGTTTTTGGTTTATAATTAATTTTGTATTCTCCATTAACAATTTCGTAAAGTGGCCAAAAATTAGTTTCAGTTCCCAATTTAGCGATTTCAATAGTTTTATGAGGAGCATGTTGCCACTGATTAGGACAAGGTGAAAAAACTAAAATAAAAGAAGGGCCTTTAGTTTCAAAAGCTTTTTTAACTTTAGCTTGAAAATCGTCAATAAATCCAACATTAGCGGTTGCCAAATAACCGATATGATGACCGGCCACAATCGTCATTAAATCTTTTCGATCCACTTCTTTACCGAAAGATTCTTTTCCAGCTGGAGTAGTTTCAGTTGAAGCACCAAAGGGTGTTCCACCACTTCTCTGATTTCCCGTATTCATATAAGCACCATTATCATAGCAAACATATAGAAAGTCGTGTTTTCGCTCCAAAGCTCCCGATAAAGCTTGCAATCCGATATCATAAGTTCCGCCGTCCCCTCCAAAAGCCACAAATTTAACTGGTTTGTCAGTTTTGATTTTTCCTTTTTTCAACAAAGCTTTGTAGGCCGTTTCCATTCCCGAAACCGTCGCCCCAGCATTCCCAAAAACGCTATGAATATAGGGCACTTTCCAAGAAGTGTTAGGATAGATAGTAGTAGTCACTTCCATACAACCAGTAGCATTTGTCACAGCAATTGGATTATTAGTGCCATTCAAAACAGTTCTGGCAATAATTCCGATTGGACAACCGGCACAAGTTCCGGAAGTAGTGAACTTTTGATTTTCTTTTTTAGACATATTTAAATTATTAATTTAAAAATTACAAATCCAAAATTCCAAATTCCAAATAAATCACAATTTTCAAAATCTCAATGCTCAAAACTTGGCTTCGAAAATGTTTTGAATTTAAAAGATTGTAATTTGGTGCTTATTTGTTATTTGTAATTTATTATTTGGTGCTTAAATTTTACTTCACATCATAAAATAAGGCTGATTTTCATTTTTATTCAAAAATATTTTCTCAATATCTTTCTCATAAATATCTCTTCCTCCCAAACCATAAACTACACTCTCCGGTTCGGCACCTAGGGCCTTCTGAACTTCGCCTGCTAAGACTTGTCCCGTTCCAAAAGTCATGTTTCGGTCCATCGTTATCACTCGTTTGATTCCCTTTAACGCTTTTTTGACTTCCTCGAAAGGGAACGGTCTAAATAATCTAATTTTTAACAAGCCCACTTTTTGACCATCAGCTCGCATTTTATCCACCATACTGGAAATCGTTCCGCAAGTTGAACCTATAGCAACCATGACTGTTTCCGCGTCTTCAGTTTTATAAGTTTCAATTTGTTCGTATTTTCGACCTGACATTTCGCCAAACTCTTTGGCTACTTTATCAAATTCATCTGAAGCTTTTTCCATCGCATCATAAATTTGTTTTCGAAATTCAAAATAACTATCAGGCAAAGCAATCGAACCAAAAGTTTTAGGTTTTTCAAAATCCATCAAGTGTTGCTCTGGTTTGTATTCACCAATAAATTTAAAAATGATGCCATCATTCAAAAGTTCTAAATTTTCAACACTATGAGAGAGAATAAAACCATCTAGATTAATCGTCGCTGGTAATAAAACTTTTTCAGCCAATTTAAGAGCAATAAAAGTATTATCATAAGCCTCTTGAGCATTTTCTGAAAAAATTTGAATCCAACCAGTATCTCGCATTGCCATCGCATCCGAATGATCACAATGAATATTAAGCGGTCCAGAAATCGCCCGATTAGCCACCGCCATCACAATCGGCAATCGCATCGCTGAAGCCACTGGCAAAACTTCCATCATATACATAATTCCCTGAGAAGCCGAGGCCGTCATTGTCCGCGCTCCAGAAGCCGAAGCCCCAATACAAGCACTCATCGCACTGTGTTCAGACTCCACTTGAATCATTTCAGTATCCGCTTTTCCATCAGCTACTTTTTTTGCCAAATATTCCACAATCGGAGTTTGAGGCGTGATCGGATAAACCGCCATCACATCTGGATTGATTTGAGTCATCGCTTCTCCAACTGCAAATCCGCCTGTTAAAGCTACTTTTTTATTTTTATTTATCATAATTAATTTAATAAATTAAGATGCGAGAATATGGCACACAAATAGAAACTTGTTTGATTGACTTTTGGTGTAGGTCATCAGTAATCGGTAATTAATAATCAAATTTTTTCTTTTATATAAATTTGATGACCGATGGCTGTTGACCGATAACAAAATCTGTATCAATCCTTAGAAACAATTTTTATAAATTTTATCACTTCTCCAAAATTTTTAACTACCTTGTCCGCTAAATCTATCACATTTTTTCTCGAAATATTTTCAGTGTAAACCAAAAAATAGTCTGCCTCGTCTTCTCTTTTGATTTCATAATCAGTCCAACCATCCCCAACTGCAAAAACCATTCCCTTCAAATTTAAAGCTTCAACTTGCTTAACTTTGCCTTGCGTTTTAGCTAAAAAATTATTTTCATTAATTCCAATAATTTTCCCTTGCTTATCAAGCACAAATTCATTAGCAAAAACATTTTCTTCAGAAATTCCAAGTTCATTAGTAGCTGGCAAAATATATTCCTTAAAACCGCCCGATACTATAAAAATTTGTTGTTTATTTTCCTTGAAAAATTCCTTATTAGCCAAAAACGAATCAGAAATATTTTCTTTCATTTTCTGTGCTATTTTTTCAATATCGACTTGACTGGCTGAGAAAAGTTTCAAACGACTTCTCAAAGATTTTAAAAAGGAAATTTCACCTCTCATTCCCCTTTTTGTAATTTCTTCAATTTCTTTTTGAATTTCTTTTCTTCGAGGATTTTTTGTCAAAACTTCTTTGGCTAATTCATCCAAAGTTTCCAATTTAACAAAAGTGCTATCAAAATCTATGATTAAAAAATTACCCGAAGTCATTCTTGCTTTTTATAAATTAGCTTTCTTTTTTAACCATTTCAATCGCCTTAACTGGACAAATTTCAGAACACAATTCACAACCTTTGCAATATCGATAATCAACCACCGCTTTATTCTTCCCGTTAACTTCTTCTATTTTAATAGCCCCTTCTGGACAAAATTTTGTACATTGTCCACAAGCGATACATTTATCACTAACTTCTGGTTTAATTTCTGACCATTCGCCAGTTGGTGGATAATTTTTTTCATCATTTTCAATTACGCCACCGAGTTCTTGCCCTTTTTTATTCTTCATAAGCCACTTTAATTGCATTAATATTTTTATTAGTTTTCTCGGAACCAATTTTTTCCTCATATTTAATACGAAAAACTTTCACTAAGTTTTCTAATTTAACTGCTTTTGTCACTACTGAAAATTTACCTATAATCACTGTATTGGGTCGATTCTCACCTACTATTTTCATCGCCAAGCCCGAAGCATCAACAATAATTAATTTACCTTTAAATTTAATTTCAGTCAAAATTTCCTCTTTAGTTTTTCGAGTATTGATTATCAAAAACGAATCTGAACTTAAATTTTCGAAACCGTCAAAAACTTCCAATAAAGTTTCGTCTAAAACCATAAAACAATCTGGATTAGTAATCGGTTCTCTTGTTTTAATCGGTTTGTCAAAAATTCTGACAAAAGTTTGAACTGGGGCACCACTTCGCTCTGGCCCAAATTCAGGAAAAGCCTGAACATATTTGTCTTCCAATAAAGCTCCTTGAGCAATTATTTCAGCCGTGGTTTTTGCTCCCTGTCCTCCCCGACCATAAATTATTATTTCAAATATTTTTTCCATTTTTATTCTAATTTATTTTTTATAGTCTCAACAATATCTTCTTTTTGAAAAATTCCGTTTAAAAATTCTTTGCCAATAAAAGAAGCAGGGGTTCCAGCAATTCCAAACTTATTTCCTTGCTCGATAGACTCTAAAATCAAATCTTTATTACTCTCAGTTTCAACACATTCATCAAATTGCTTTTTATCCAAACCAATTTTTAAAGCATATTGATCGAAAATTTTAAAATCTTCAGCTTCGCTCCATTGTTTTTGGTTGGCAAATAACAAATCAGCCATTTCCTCAAATCTTCCCTGTTGATAAGCACACTGTCCAACTAAAGCAGCGCTAATTCCTTGCCCCTGCAAATCCAAAGGGAAATTCTTATAAATCATTGCCAATTGATCTCCGTTGAATTCGTTTCGAGCCTCCTTGGCCGCTTCATAAAAAATCTTTGAATAAGAACATTGAAAATCAAAAAATGTCACTAATTTAACTTGAGCATCCTTTTTACCTATAACAATATCACCTTTCTTCTCCTCCGGAGTTTTCAAATATCTTCCGACTGGAATTCCTAAAGCCGTAGAATCCAAAACTAATCCATTCCCTCTTCTATCAAAAATTTCCTGAACTTGCTCTTCTTGAAAAAAACTGGCCTCTTGAATTTTTTTGTCAAAAACAAAAGATGGGATAGTATTCAATTCATATTTTTCAATCAACGCCTTGCCCTCTTTTGAAGATTCTGAAACTTCACTAACAACCATTGTCGGAATAAATTTTTTCATCCAGGTCAAGATTTCATCAGCATTGCAAGTTGGACAATTTTCTTCGTCTTCGGCTACTAAAATATCGACCTCAATTGCTGGTTCTGAATAAGCCACCCAAGTTTTATCACCCAATTCAAAAACTTCTGCTTCTCTCAGTGCCCTTTCTGAATAACCGTTCTTTGTCACTAATTGCACTACATCCACAAACAAACTTCCCACAAAAAGACCAGCAACAATGATTATAACTGAAATTAAATTCTGAATCTTTTTGTTGTTTTCTTTTTGATTTTCAATGTCATCCAAAGTCATTCCATTCTCAAGATTTTCAATCACGCTTTTGCTAGAAGTAATTTTTACTTTTCTAGCTTGATTTTTTTGATTTTTTGAATTAGTTCTTTTTGAACTAATTTTATTTTTCCTTACCTCTCCCTCCTTATTTTTATTTTTTTTAACCATTTTTATTGATTTAAAAATAAGGATCTATTTTTTTATTTATTTAAAATTGACGGTATCTCATCCGAAAATTGAATACTATTATTAAAAATTTTTGAATCATCAAAACCGGAAACAATCGTTCTGACCGCTTGCGATTTAAACATCACTCCCATTAAAAATCCCAAAAAAAATAGTGAAAATAATTTAAACCGAGCCTGTAAAACTTCACTTTTTATTATTTTTTTCCAATTATTTTTTTTATTATTTTTCATAATTTAATATTAGTATTTTCATTTTTGTCAAAAACAACCTTCAACAAAAATACCCCATCAAAAATCAAACTACTATAATACTTATAAAATATCATATTCAACGATTTTCTACAATCGAATTCCTTTGATAATATTCTTTTCTTTGTTATAATAATTATATTATATTTCAAAAAATAACAGAAAATAATTTTTTTCAAAAAAATGCGAAAACTTTTTTTAATTTTTCCACTTTTATCTCTAGCTCTAACTATCGGTAATTTATTTTCTTGGCGTCTTTTCGAGTCACTTCTATGGCTTTTCGCAACGGTTCTGATTGCTTTGATTTTTCTCCCGCTAGCTTTCAAGGCCAACGAAAAAGATGTTCCCGTCTATCAAGTTTTCGCCCCTATTTTATTAATTCCAATTTTTTTCTCTATTTTTGCCATTATGGATTTTCGTCGAATTGAAGTTTTGACCGATCCACAAGCTATTATTTATGGGGTAGTCACCGGAGTCTTAACTCTAGTAGCCTTAATGCTATTAATTGGTCCCAGCAAATATTAATTTTTAACAACAATATAGTTTATCGGGAATTTTATCACCATTTTTTTGACCAAAAGGATTTCCATCCTTTTTTATTTTTGCCAACATTTCTTTATTAGCAGAACTTTGAATGCCATTTTTTTCTTGTTCTTCTCTAATCGCTCGAACCATTTCCGGCAATCCTATTTTCATTGGACAATTTCGATAACAGGAATCACAAAGAGTGCAATTATGACTTCCCACTTTTTGAGCTTCTTTTAAACCTTTTTGAACCGCTTCAAAAACAATTCCCTTGGAACCAATATAGCCCTCATTACCATATTGACTTCCCTTTTGATTATAGACCGGGCAAAAATTAATACACGACCCACAATTAATACATCGTAAAATATCACCGAAACCTTTTTCAATCATTTTTCGTCGACCGTTATCGACTAAAATAATATGAACTTCTTGTGCGCCTTGAGCTCCCATAACTAATTTATTTTCAATGTCAGCCGTCTTAGACGGACCCGAAATTACTGAAATGTATTGAGTAATGTCTTGCCCAGTTCCAAAAATTGCCGCCGTTTGACAAAGCTCCATCGCATCCTTAACTGATTCCGTGATTTTATCAATTCCACAAATTATAATATGCTTCCTAGGAACTCGAGAAACCAAAGAAATATTGCCTTCGTTTTCCAACAAAACTACCTGCCCCTCTTGAGTAAAAAAATTAGCACCCGTCACACCAACTTCCGCTTGCAAAATTTTCGCTCTAATTTTCTGACATAAATAGTGCGTCAATTTTTCCGAATCAGCTTCAATCTGATCCCCATATTTTTCTTTAATTTTTTTAGCTATCATTTCCGCACTAATATGAATCGCTGGCAAAACAAAATGCTCGTCAGTTTCTTTGAACATTTTCACAATAAAATCCCCTAAATCAGTTTCACTCCAATCAAAATTTTCGGAAACTTTTTTGATTTCGATTTCTCGCCCAGTATTAGTTTTAGAGGAAGCAATTTTTTTAGCTTTTCCAATGATTTTATTTAAAATATTTTGAGCATCTTTGGCTTTTTCAGCTTCATAGACTTGAAATCCGCGTCGCTCAAAATTTTTCTTAGCAATTTTTAAATTTTTCTCAAAATCTTCAAACGGTTTTTTTCGAATAGCCGTCATCTGATCTTTATACTGATTTTCTTCAATATTTTTATTTTCAAAAACTTTTCGCCGCTTGGAAGCGCTAGAATTAACCGCTTTTTTAATCGCGTCTTGACTTGTCTTTTTTAAATATTCTTTTTTCATATTTTAAAATTAATTAAAGTATTTTATTTATTGGCAATAAAGTAATCTTCTAAATCTCAAAAAATTAATCTGACTATATTTTATAATAACATTCATTAAAAAAATCACAAAAAAATCGCCCTTATCTATTTCAGATATTGACGACTTTCCCTCTTTAAAAATTCTTCTATTCCTCCTTTTTAAATTTTTTCTTCAAAAATGTTTTAATCGAAAAATATTTTTTTAGTTCATGAAAAATGTTTATAATGATATAAAAAATAACTAAAACAAAAACCTTTAAAGTGTCATTAGTAACAAAATCAAAAATCACTTTAGTTATAAACACAGCGATAAACACAAAAATAATCTCAATACCAATTACTTTTAGCAGTTTTCTCTTGTCACCTTTCATTCTTTTTCTCCTTTTTTCAAAGAACTTTTTTATTAATCACAAAAAATATCTTTCAAAAAAATCAGAGATAATCTAGAATAAAACGATGTTCATCTCGAAGATCTTCTCCTTCTTTTTTTATCAAATATTCCAACAAAGAAATCCGATTGGAAGGATTTTTATTTTTTTTATTTTTTATAACTTCTCTCCAAACAATTTCTCCTTCATAAGAAAGGGCCTCTCTTCGCGGTGCTGTAAGACCAAGCAAAACTTCAAGAATTTCACTAAAAGGAAATTTAGTTCTGATTAAAAACAACAAATCCAAAACTTTAGTAGTATTATAAGAACCACTAATTTCTTGATCTTTAAAATGATAAGTAAAAAAAACACCCTCATCTTTTCTGCCGTTCCTAAACAGTAGTTTTTTCTCAACAGCTCTTTTCACAAATTCATCAAATTTAAACATTTTAAACGCCTCCCACGTTTTTTTGTTTCAACTTCTTTTCCTGTCAATTTTACCGATTAAAATTGACTTGAAAAATATAGCACAAAACAGTCGCTATGTCAAACCAAATTTAGATTTCAAATAAAATTTGTTTGATTCTGATTAGATGCTATAATTAAACATCAATTTTTAAAATAAAAAAATACCTAAAAATATTTTTAATGTTGTATTTCAATGTATAAAAAATTATATTCCAAAAAAATCCAGCCCAAAGATTTGATAAAACACGAAACCAAAAATCATGTCTTGGTTAAGTTTTTGCTGGTTTTTTTAATATTTTTAATTTATTTTTTGTATATTGCTCAAAAATATGGGGTTCAGCAAGGCTTTTTAGTCGCTTTTTTATCTTGGTCATTTTTTGTGCTTTGCACTCCGGTTGCCGACGCCGGATTTTTGATTGATTTCCCTCTAAGACTAATCACTAAAATAAAAATGTTTGTAGCTGAAATTCTAGTTTGGCTAATCGCGATCACAATTAATTTCTATGTTTTTTTTACAAATCCAGCCATTTATGAAAAAACTAAATTATTAAAACTTTTTAAACACATCCTCGAAAAGCCTTGGCCTTTTTGGATTATCATTTTAGTTTCAATGCTCGGAACTTTTGTTTCAATCAAATTTGGCGATGAGCTTCTAGACAAAATTCAACACAAAGAACGAACTTTATACCAAAAACACAAAAAGAACCATCAATTAATAATTATGATTTTTTTAATTGTTTTTTCCCTATTTTTTTATGATTTCTTACTTAAAAAATTAGGAATTGATTTATTGAACTAAAATTAACCATTCATGGGAGCTTTCGACAGATTTAAATCAATTTACAATAAAACTCAAAAAATTGATGATTTTGATGATCATTGGACTAAAAAATTTATTGATAATAATTCTCAAAAAACAGCAATATTTTTTTGTGCTTGGCGAACAAAAGCTAAATTTCACAAAAAAGTTTTCAATCAATTTCCTGATTACAATCACCTTATTTATGAACTTCCAAACTCGCTTGTATGCAGTGATTTAAAAATAATGGAAAAAACTTGACTTAAAATTGCAAAATCGATAAAAAAAGCCATCCAAAAATTTGATATTGAAATAGTTTATGGCTTAAGCCTAGGAACTTCGTTCGCTTTATATTGTGCTAATAGATGTCAAAGTGTTAAAAAAATTTTGCTAGCCTTTCCTGGCGATAAAATAACTCCTTGTATATGGGAAGGAGTTTTAACTAAAAAAATTGCCAAAAAAATTGAACGAGAGAGAAAATATACTTATGATGATTATGAAAAAATTTTTAAACCCTATAACCACATCAACAACCTGACGAACTTAAAAGGAAAATTAATTAAAATTTATCTAGAAAAATCAGATGAAATCGTACCCTATCATCGAGGTAAAAAGTTAGTTAAAAAAATGAATCAAATGAAACTTAATTTTAAAATTAAAGAAACTAGACTAGACCATATCGCAGGCACAATAAAAAGCGTCACTTTTGTCAGCTGGTTGTTGAAATAATTTTTTATTTTAGGCAATACTTTAAATTGAATAAAAAGCATATTCAAATTTAATCCCAAAACGAAGAAGTGCGCCGAATCCAAAAGTTTTCTTATTTTAAATAATGTTTTAAGGTAAAAATCCAATCCTCATCGGTGCCTTCTGCTTCTTTGGTTTTTTTAAGCCAATTCAAATATTGGCGATCTTTCTGAACAATATCTGCTACTTTTTCTCCAACATATTTCCCGAAAGGAAATTTTTTAATTAGAACTGGATTATTAGAAATATCAATCATTCTTTGAATAATTTCCTCTGCTGAGGCTTTTGGCGCTTTTTCTTGAGCAGTCTTCAATAGATGATTGAAAATCGCCTCTAAAACGATTACATCGCCGTCAGCGCTATGTGGATCAACCTCAACTTCAACTTCATAATAATATCTTAAAAATTGCAGATTGTATTCTGGAATTTCTTGCTCCGAGTCTAAATAGCGAGCCAATCGTAAAGTACAAATCGACTCAGGAGTTTTTAAACCCTCATTTTCCAACATCGCAATATCAAATTTAGCGTTATGCGCTACTAGAATATTTTCGCTTAAAATTTTCTCTAATTTCTGAGCAAATTTACTTCCCTGAAATTCCCCCTCTTTTTCTACCATTTTATTGGTAATATGAGTGATACTCATCGCTTTAACCGAAATTGGAATAGTTGGTTTAAAATTTTGAACAATCAATTTTTCAGATTTTTTAGAATCTTTTTTTTCTTGAATGTCAACTTGTTTATAAGCTACTTGGCATAAACGATCTTTTGCCAAATCATTCCCAGTTGTTTCAGTGTCCAAAAAAATTAATTTCTTTTTCATATTTTTTTATTAACAATAATAATTTCAATATTTTAAGTATACAATAATAAAAACTTTAAAACAAAAGCAGGGCCGAAGAAATAATCTTCGAACCCTGTTAAAAAAATCAAATTTGAAGAAAACGAAGATGTAAACGACCTTTTTCTAAAGGCTTTGCTTTATCTTCTCGATCTTTAGACATTTTGAAAATTAAAAAATATTCTCCATCTAATTTTTTAATTTTTATCCTATCCGAAAGATGAAAATCCCGCTCTCCATTCTCATAGCTCAACCAGGGATAATAGGGACTTTCGTCCCAATCAACTTCTCCGTCAATTAAAAATTTAGCAAAATAATCACATCTATCGTTTTTACATTCTTTGTAGATTCTTTCATCCTCAAGTAAAGTCGGGAGTTCCCAGCTCCACTGAGTCTCTTCGCTTGAAGATATGTATTTCAACAATATATCAGTGCTTAATACAAACGATTACATATAACAAGACTCTCAGTTTACCTAACATTTTTAAATTCTCCCTCTCTAAAAAATTTAATAAAATATAAAAATAAATAACTAGCCAAAATTATACTACAAAAAATCGATTTTGTCCAGCAAATTTTTATCTTCTTAGAGAAACGGATTGAATTTTTGTTTGTTTAAATTTTGTTGTGGGATAAAAAGTGGATCAGGTTGTTTGTTCCATTCAAACCAACCCCATTTTTCACATTTATCTGGTTCCATAATTTTTGGTTCGCCCGAAACATAATCAGCCAGCATTACAATAGTAATATAATGCTTATTTTCTTTGGTAAAAAAATCATTAGTGGCAGTTGTAAAACGAACGTTTTGAATCTCCAGACCCGTCTCCTCTATAGTTTCTCGTCGAGCACATTCTTCCCAAGTTTCATTAAATTCTAAATGCCCACCCGGAAAATTCCAGCTTCCATCGCCATGGGATCCTTTTCTTTTCCCGAATAATACTTTATTTCCTTTTATTATGCAAACTCCTACTCCCACTTTTGGTCTTTTTTCTTGATTCATAGCTTATAAAAATTATTTAAAAACTTTTCTAATTCTTCTAATTGTCATTCCCGCCCCCGCCCCCGCGAAGATAAACTCCGGCGGGAATCCAGATCTTCGACTTTATGAATTTTACAGACCTTACGAACTCGCTCTATTGCTTAAATCTTAAAATTATTGTATCATAAATAGAATTGTTATTAAATAAATCTTCCAATGAATAAAGGCAAAGAACCCCATTTTTTTGATGTCGCGATTATCGGCGGAGGCGCCGCTGGTTTAATGACGGCTTTTTGGGCCTCCGAAAGAGGCGCTCGAGTGGTCTTAATCGAAAAAAATGAAGAAATTGGCCAAAAAGTTTTAATGACTGGAAAAGGTCGTTGCAATATTACCCAAGATAATTTTTCCGAAGAAACTTTAATCGAGGCGCTGGGTAAGAAGGGACGTTTTTTGTTTTCTGCTTTTAATAAATTTAACGTTAAAAAAACCAAAAATTTTTTCCAGAAAATCGGAGTCGAATTAAAGACAGAACGAGGCGGACGAGTTTTTCCCGAATCTGACAGCGCCGAAGAAATTATCGCAGTTTTTAAAAGAAAACTTATTCAAAATGGAGTAGTCTTAATGAGAAAAACCAAGCCCCTTTCATTCGAAACCAAAGGAAATGTTATTAAAAAAATTATCACCCGAAAACGAGAAATCACTGCCAATCAATTCATTTTTTGCACCGGAGGAAAGTCTTATCCGACCACTGGTTCTACTGGAGATGGCTACCAATGGGCAAAAAACTTTGGTCATAAAATTATCAAGCCGGTTCCCGCTCTTTCGCCGATTAAAACCATCAACAAATGGGCGGAGCAATTACAAGGAGTTTCATTAAAAAATGTTGAACTAAGTGTCTTTCAAGATAACAAAAAACAGCTGACTCGATTTGGAGAAATGCTATTTACTCACTTTGGAGTAAGCGGACCAATCGTTTTAGATGTCAGCAAAGAAATCGGAGCACTACTAAAAAAAGGGCGAGTAAAAATTTCGATTGACTTGAAACCCGCTTTAGATTTCAAAGAGCTAGATTTACGAGTTCAAAAAGATTTTCAAAAATACCAGGGTCGAAAATTTATCAATGCCCTAGATGATTTGCTTCCTCACAAAATGATTCCCACTATAATCGAAATTTCAAAAATTGATTCCGAAAAAAAAGTTGGGGAAATTTCCAAAGAAGACCGCAAGCGATTTGTTTCTTTGTTGAAAAATTTGGTTTTAAATGTTGATGACTTAGTTGGTTTTGAAAACGCTATTGTCACTTCAGGCGGAATTGATTTGGGTGAAATCGATCAAAAAACTATGAAATCCAAACTAATTGAAAATCTTTATTTCGCTGGAGAAATTATTGATCTTGATGGTCCAACCGGTGGTTATAATCTTCAAATTTGCTGGACCACTGGCTACATCGCTGGAAACAGCGTCGCCGAAGTTATCAATCAAGAAAAATACGGTCCAAAAGAATAATTATCAAAATAAAAAAAGACACTTCGCTTGAAGTGTTTTTTCGTTTAAAAAAGCTGTTTCCAAAAATCTTATTTCATTATATTTAATAAATCTTTAATTATTTTAAATTTTTTAATTTTTACCTCTCCATTCCAATATAAATTCTTTTAAATAATCTTCTATAAATTGATGTCGATGCTTGGCTATTTTTTTACCCTCTTTAGTATTCATTAAATTTTTCAGCAACAAAATTTTTTCATAAAAATGAACCAAACTAGAATTTTTATTTTTTTGATATTCTTCTGAATTCTTATAATTACCAATTTTTTCTTCAGAATCATAAATTTTCTGACCATTTGCTCCGCCACAAGCAAAAGTTCGAGCAATTCCAATTGCGCCCAAAGCATCCAAGCGATCAGCATCTTGAACCACTTGCCCCTCCAAAGTCAAAACTTTATTTTCATTAAAAGTTTTTCGAAAAGAAATCCCTTCAATAATTTTTATAATATGCACTAATTCTTCTTGCGAAATTTTCAAATCCATTAAATAATTTTTCACAAATTTTAATCCTTTTTCATCCGAACCGTCATTCAATTTATAATCCGCCACATCATGTAAAAGCGAAGCCATTGAAATAATAAACCAATCCGCTTGCTCCTCTTTGGCGATCCGTTCAGCCATTTTCCAAACTCGAAAAGTATGCCACCAATCATGACTGCTTTCCGCTTTTTTTAAAAAATTCTTTGCAAATTCAACTGTTCCATCAATCATTTCTTGTTTATTCATAAATCTATTTTATAAACTTTATATTCAGTTTCCTTGGTTAAAACCAATTCTCGATTATTTTTATTTTTTAATTTCGCGAAAAGTTCGTCAGAAATTGGTGGATATTGACTGGATTGATAATGAGTAATTAGATTTATTGGAATAATTCCCAATCCTTGTTGAATTTCTTCTATGTCATTTTCATAAAAAATATCTGTTAAAAACAAAGCGCCAGCTGAAGATCCTGAAATAGTTTTTTTGGCTAAATTATTTTTAAATTCTGGAAATTTTGCCAAAACATCTAAAAGCATTAAAGTGCTTCCCCCTCGAAAATGAACTGCGTCTGCCCATCGAAGTTGCTCAATAAAATCATTCTTATTAGCTAATTGAAATTCCAAATCAGCTCGCTTCAAATTATTCATAAAATTTTTTTGATTCCATTTATACTCTTCTTCCCAACGACTCTCCTCAATAGAAAAAAGACAAATCAAAATTTTTGGATTTTCTAGCAAGTCTTTCAGCACTTCTTGATAGAATTTTTTATTATTTTCATTCCGCACGCTCGTCATTCCCCCATGTAATATAAATTTGGTCATTATTTTTATTTATTATTTTCTAAATAATAGCAATTTTTGGACAATTTTGCAAAAAATAAAAACCATCTCACTCGAAGAAATGGTTTTTAAAATTTTAATAGGCTCTACTGTATTGGCGTTGGTGTTCGAGCGGGGACTGGAGTTGTCGCTCGAGCTGGAATTGAGTTTTGAATTGGAGGAACAAAAGTATTATTAATTTGAAGCTTCTCTAAAACCACCTTTCTAGTATAACATTCTAAACCAGCTGAATGTTCACTCCAATTGTTATTGGATTCGCTATAATAACCATAACTTTTATAATCATCCGTCAAAGAATCATCAGACGGCAAAGAAAAAACTGCACAAATTTCAAACTCGCCCGTTCGAACTATTCCATCGGATGTTGAAGCAATGACAACTCGATATGAATAAGGTTGTTTAGTTTCTGGATCTTTAAGATTAGAACAAGAAGAATAGCTAGAACTTCCAAGCTCGCTCAAAGAAACTGGCAACTTCTTAAAATCTTCCGCGTAATTCTCCACACAATTAGACAAAGTGGAAAGATTTCTTTCTCTCTGGTTATCGAAAGTTCTTTTCCTTTCAGTGGCTGGCGAACCACCTGCAAAAAATCCTAAAATAATGCCAATAATAACAATACTTGAAACTATTAAGCCAAAATATTTAAAAATGTTTCCTGAGATTGGATTTCTATATTGAATTTTTTTCCGTTCTAAAAAGTAAAAACTAAAAATTATTCCTGAAATTACGAAAATAGTCAAAGCCTTCAAGAAGAATCTAGCACTAAGCTCTCCTTGTAAAAAAGTAAAAACTGTCGCTATTAAATCTCCGATAATTGTAATTGAAACAACCAACAAAACCAAATAAGTCAACCATTTTGTTAATTTTGTTTCGGTTTTTCCTTCGTCTCTAGCAAAACTTCTAAACCACAATCGCATTGAAATAAAATAGATTGGAAAAGCAATTATTAAAGCAGCAATTGAATAATGAATCGCATTGGTTGATATTTTGTTGGAATAATAACTAGCTGAAAGAGCATCTGGAAAATATTTATTAATGATTTGATAAAAAAGAGTTCCCAAGGCAGTTGCCACTACTCCCAGAAGAATAAAAGAAAATAAATTAAGAGCAATTTCAACAGTCGATGATTTTTTTCCAAAAGTGGATTGCATCGTATCGCTAGGAACTGGAGTTCCTAGCTCAATCAAAGCCTTACTATAAACAGCATCTATTTGACTTTCAGACCAACCGACTGCCAACAACTGTTCTTTAATTTGAACTTTTGTCGCGCCAGATTGAATCATTTTTTTTACATAACTCGAAAGTGAATCTTTTGTTAAATTTTCCATATTTTTTGTATTAGAGGACTATTTCCGATCATTCTTTTTGCTGTGATTGAAAACAATCCTATTGATTAATTTTTATCATTATAGCACAAAAAATATTTTTAAAAAAATTAGATAGAGACAATAACCAATTTTTGTGCTATAATGTTCCAAGGTAAATTACATATAGAAAGGAGGTGTTTTTTATGAATAGTCTAAATTCGTTCGATTGGATTGCCGTTTTACTGTTGGCCATCGGAGGTTTGAATTGGGGTCTAGTTGGAGTTTTTAACTTTGATTTAGTCGCCACTATTTTCGGCGATATGTCAGCCCTATCAAGAATTGTTTATACTGTCGTCGGTATCTCTGCCATCTACGTTCTAACTCTCTCAATGAAGCTTAAAAAGAGTTGAGTCCCAATTCAAAAAAGACAGTCTTCTTTCGCGAGACTGTCTTTTGGTTTCCACGATAAATCGAATTCTAATTTAAAATATTTTTGCAATAAAAAAGACGAGGGTTTTTCTCAAAAACCACTCGCCAGTTATTTCATTAACATTTTCTTGTCCTTTCCGCTAAAAATAAAGAATTAAGTTAGCCAGAAAGGCATTAACTTTGTCATATTTTCCCCAAAAAGATTCTTGAGGTCCACCAACCAGTTGCAAGCCAATTTCGACTTGCCAATAATCTTTGAAATAAATAATCTTAGGACAGACAAAATAATCCCCGTCATCCAAATTCATGGTTCCCTCCAGCTCTAATCTCCAACAACTTCCCGCTCCTTTTTCATAAGAAATCCGGGTTAACATCGAATTGTTCAAATCCCGACGAAAATCAGGCACTCTGACAATCGATTCATCAGAAGAAACAACTTTTTCATTGGCATATTGAACCAAAATACTCAGGGTGTCAGTTGGAGTAAAAACTCCATCAAATTCCTTGCGAATTCCGACAACATATTGCCAAAAATTATCCCCGTGGTCTTGATCATAATATCCTAACTCACCTTTTAGGATATAACCCCTGTCAATTTCGCGAAGAGCTGAAAAGGCATAAACCTTTTCTTTCGAATAACGAAGCTCAAGGATAGCGCCGTTTAGTAGTCCGTAGGGATTGTAACTAACTCCGTCATAAAACGCGGCCGTTAAATCCCATTCTCGCCAGTTCACTCCAGCTCGCAATGCATACTGGAATTGATTTTCGTCAACCATTTCTTCCGCTGTAATTCCCAACGGAAAATCCTCCTCCCAACGACCTTTCGGAAGTTTAGAAGCAGTAAATTTTGGCACCGCCACTATTTCCAAGAAATAATTTTCCTCATCAAATCGCAAATCAAAAGCAGAAATTCCAACTCGCTCCCAATCCGCTAAAAACATCCAGTCTCTTGGATTTAGAACATCCATCGGAGAAATTGTATCGGTCACTGACCAATCAGAAATTTGCTTTCCAATTTTTAAGCTGAATTTTTCTCCTTTCCAATCAAAATAAGCTTTTTTAAAATTTACAGCCCATCTTTCATTTGATTCAACCATGCTATTAATTATTCCCGCCGCAAAATTTTCACTATCCAAGCGAAAATCTCCTTCCAACACTAAGTTGGATGAATCATTGATTTCAACCACAACTTTGGGCTGAATTCTTGCTTCAAAATAGCTTTGCTTACTTTTTGAAGATTTTTCTTCATAAATGATCGCTTTAAATTCAGTTCTCAGGCTAAGCTCAGAAATAAAATCTTCCTGACTTTGATTAGCAAAAGCGAAACCATTCAAAAAAGAAAAAACAACTAAAATTACAATTATTTTGATTATTTTCATTTCACCCTCCTTTATGTTCTTTTAATCAAAAAACTTTTTAGTGAATATCCAACTTGGAATTTTTGGATTAATTTCTCTCTTAACCACCTTAAAAAAAGTGGTTCTGGCCAGAAAATTGTTTTTAATAATCACCAAATTGGGTCGCCAGGCTTCACCATCAAACTGAATTTCTTGGTTAGTCTGAACTTTTTCTACTTGACCTGATTTCCAATATACAATTTCCTCCACCGCCCAGGTATTTTGATTAATTTTGAAAACTCTTTTTTCGTAAACTGGGTTTTCAAAAGAATCCTTAGGACAAGCTTCAATCCACCAATAGTCCTGATTATCCTTCTTGATTTTATAATCATAATCAGCAATATTTTCTCCAGACAACTGATCGGTATCCTTATAGGTAAAATCAGTTCCAACAAAAGGTTTTCCTTGATTCTTAGTTGCCACCGATCGGGACTTACTCCAAGATTTCATTCGAAGATCAATTGTAGAACTGCTAACTTCTCTTGAAATCTGTAATTTAGTTCCTTTAATTCTTCTCGGTGCCGTCAACTCGATTGATACAATATCTTTATTCTCTGAAAAACTCATCCAGCGAGTTAAAGCTTTTTTTTCTTCAAAACCGCTTTCATATTTAACGGTTATCTCAGCTTCTTCAACTTCAGTTTCAATTTGACGAAAATTTTCCCAACTTTTTGTAACGATTTCTGTCGCTGTTAAAGCCTGAGCGTTTGAAGCGAAAAAAAACAGCCCGATTACCATAGCCATACCAATGAATGTTCTCATTTTATTCTCCCTCTATTAATTTGGTTGGGGATGAGTCTGATATTATTATCAGACTCATCCCATTTTTTAATTTATCAATTTTACTAATTTTGCCTCCTCAATTCCAATATCTTCAACTTTCTGAGAAGTTTTTTTAATGCACTTGAACAAAATCGCTGGCATTAGAACTAAAGCCCCAAAGCCACAAGTAAACATCATAAAAACCAGTAAAACACCTGTCAGCGCTATCGGATTAAAATTAGAAAAAATAAGAAACGCAAAGCAAAAAGCATTGACTAAAATATCAACAATATTCACTTTCCCTTTTTCACAAATAGCAATTTTTAAAGCTTTTTGATAATTAGATCCTCCCATCAAAGCATCATTGAAATCATCAATGAAATGCAAATTGAAATCAATAGCGGCATTAATCGCCAAGGGTACAATACAAGCCATTGCTTGATCTAAAGGAATTTTGCACAAAACCATCAGATAGACAATACAAGCCGAAGAAAACACAAATGGAATCGCCATGGCAACCCCAGTTCTGATTTTATACAAAACATAAATTTGTTTTTTTTCATCAAGAAAACTGGAGCTTCTAACTTTTAACCATAAAGAGCAACAAACCATAACTATAATAAAAGAAGTTATCATATTAGCTGGTTGCCTTTTTTGAATATACTTATCAGTTTGATGATAATAATGTAAACGTCCAAAAGGCAAACATTTAAAATTTAGACCTCCTTTATCAATCAACTTTACCATAAGCTCAGCTTGTCTTTCTAATTGATTTGAATCATCAGCCAACAAAGATAAAATTATATTGATACCCTTTTCGTACTGAAGCTGATTAAAGATATTAAAACCCAAGTCCCATTCTATAGTGCTAAAAATGTCCTGTACTTGTTGACGTGTTTCCGGAAAATCCAATCCGTATTGCCTTTTTGAAATAAAAAGCACCGTATCAACGATTGATTTGGAAGTTTTAATTCCTTCTATTTCTTGCGCCTTCTTTTGCAGATAATAATAAGCCCTAATAACTTCTGGATCATATACATCCCCCTCTTTAACTTGAACCAAAAAAGATAACTTTCCAAACCCATATCTATCCTGTTGATTCAAGAACAATCTAGCTCTATCAACAATCGTCCCTTTTAGATAATCAATCGGGTTGGTGCCTGTTTTAATATAAGCTTGTCTATTGATATCAAAGTTTTTATAAACCCAAAAATCATGACCAACAAATATCAAAGCTCCAACAATTACAACTAAACTGAAAATAGTTGCGAGCCAAAATGTTTTTTGACGTGGAAAGTAGGTTAGGATCCGATAAAGACCTTCAGTAACATTAACCAGAAAAATCTCTCCCATCTTAACAATCCGATTTTTTTCTTTTTCAACAACGTCACCTCCAAAGATCACCTGCAAAGCCGGTAAAAGCCATCTAGTCATAACAACTAAATAAAAAATGCCGATGGCTGATAAAATTCCCATTTCAATTAAGCCCCTGTTTTCTATTGAATACAAAGTTAAGAAGCCAAAAATAGCAATAATTGCAACAA
>Ga0307992_1000573_pt1 | contig 23190 bp, 24 predicted proteins | sample EllFjometagen133_FD_203162 | JGI IMG/M metagenome (GOLD analysis project Ga0307992, IMG submission 203162) | Marine microbial communities from Ellis Fjord, Antarctic Ocean - #133 | ecosystem: Environmental > Aquatic > Marine > Unclassified | place: Southern Ocean | collected 2014-10-08
CTATATTTAAGTACAATAATTAGTTAATTATATGAAACAATCACATTTATTCACCCGAACTCTAAAAGAATTGCCAAAGGATGAAATGAGTTATAATGCTCAGACTTTATTGCGTGCTGGCTTTATTGATAAGGTGGCAGCTGGTGTCTATTCTTTCTTGCCTCTGGGCTGCTTGGTGATGGGTAAGATTAAAAATATTATTAAAGAGGAAATGCTTGCTGTGGGTGGACAAGAAGTGAGTATGCCTGCTTTTGCGCCGAAGGAAAATTGGGAGGCAACTGGTCGCTGGGATGACCTAGATGTTTTGTTTAAAATTTCAGCTTCAGATAAGAAGGAATATGTTCTTAGTCCGACTCATGAAGAAGTGGTGACGCCATTGGCGAAAAAATTTATTTATTCCTATCGCGAATTACCATTTTCTGTTTTTCAAATTCAAACTAAGTTTCGTAACGAGAAGAGAGCTAAGGCTGGCCTATTGCGCGGTCGAGAATTTTTAATGAAAGATTTATATTCCTTTCACGCTGATCAGGCTGATTTGGATAGATATTATGAGGAAGTTACTTCTGCCTATGAACGTATTTTTCAACGCCTTGGTTTGGGCGATAAGACTTATTTGACCTTTGCTTCCGGCGGAACTTTTGCTAAATACTCACATGAATTTCAAACTTTAACTGAATCAGGTGAAGATTTAATTTATATTTGTGATAAATGTCATTTGGCAGTAAATAAAGAAATTATTACTGAGCAACCCACTTGTCCTAAATGTGGTAATACGGAACTTAGGGAAGATAAGGCAGTGGAAGTCGGTAATATTTTTAAATTAGGTACAAAGTATTCAGCTCCTTTTGATTTAAGCTACACCACACAGGAGGGCAAGAGGGAATTAGTAGTAATGGGTTGCTATGGTATTGGCCTAAGTCGCATTATGGGCACGGTGGTTGAAGCTTGTCATGATGATAAAGGTATAGTGTGGCCAGAAAATATTGCTCCTTTTAAAGTTCACTTAATTTCGCTAAAAGAAAATGAAGCGGCTGATAAAGTTTATGATGAATTACAAGCTAAGGGTATTGAAGTTTTATATGATGATCGCGATTTATCGGCCGGTGAAAAATTTGCTGATGCTGATTTGATTGGTTGCCCCTATCGTTTACTAGTGAGTAGGAAAACTTTAGCCCTTGAAAGTCTTGAGTTAAAAAAAAGAAATGAGGAGGAAGCACAAATTGTAAAAATTAAAGATATATTATCTTATGTTCAATAAACTTGTAGGAAAATTTAGTCATGATCTCGGCATTGACCTCGGTACTAAGAATACCTTGGTGGTAATGAGTGAAAAAGGTTTAGTTATTAATGAGCCATCGGTGGTTGCTATTAATAAACGTACCAATGAAATTCTAGAAGTTGGTTTAGCCGCTAAAAAAATGGTTGGTAAAACCCCGGCTCATATTGAGGCAATTAAACCCTTGGTTGATGGAGTAATTTCTGATTTCGAAGTAACGGAAAAGATGTTGAAATATTTTTTGAATAAGGTACATCAAAAGCATTTTGCTCTAATTCCTCGTCCGCGAGTGGTGATTGGTATTCCTCTTGATTTAACTGAAGTGGAAAAGAAAGCAGTTGAAGATGCTACTCGTTCGGCCGGTGCCCGCAAGGTTTATTTGGTAGAGGAGGCAATGGCCTCGGCGGTGGGCGCTCATTTGCCGGTAACAGAAGCGACGGCGACCATGATTGTAGATATTGGTGGTGGCAGCACTGAAATTGCCGTTATTTCTTTAGGTGGAGTTGTTACCTGGAAGTCTTTGCGTTTAGCTGGTAATGAATTTGATAGTAATATAACTGAGTATATTCGAGAGGAGTTTAATATTTTAATTGGGGAACAGTTAGCTGAAGAAATTAAAATTAATATTGCCTCTGCTATTTCCGGTGAAGAAACACAGGAAATGGAAGTTAGGGGTCGGGATTTAATTAATGGTTTGCCGAAAGCAATTATTGTTAATGATAAACAAATTAGAGAAGCTATTAGTCGCACGGTTACTAAAATTACGGATAATATTAAAACTATTCTAGAAACAACTCCGCCGGAGTTGGTGGCTGATATTTATGAGCGGGGTATATACCTGTCTGGAGGTGGAGCTTTGCTACGCGGTTTAGATCAAGCTATTTCCTTAGCGGCTAAGATTCCAGTAAAAATTGTGGATGACCCTTTAACTTGTGTTGTGCGCGGAGCTGGTATTTTAATTAGTGACCCTGAATTATTAGCTAAGGTCACTCTGGGCAATGTTACTCTTGATAAATAATTATGCTTTTATTTTGGAAACAAAGAAATTATTGGCATTGGTTGGTAGTCATTCTATTAATTCTAATATTTCATTGGGTTGGTTTATTGCATCCAGTGGAAAATTATTTAGCTAAATTTATTAGACCGGTGAGTCAATCTTTGTATAATATCGGCTCTTGGTTTAAGGGTGGTCCCTATGACGAACTTTCGATTGAAAGTTTAGAGGTCAAATTGGAACAGACTGAAAGTGATTTAGCGCTAGCCATTATTGATCAAACAAAATTAGAATTACTAACTGAAGAAAATGATAAGTTACGTCAGCAATTAAATTTCTTAGATAATAATCATTACGAAGCGGTCAGTGCCAATATTGTTTCTCGACAGAATTTATTTAATGCTGCCGATAATGCTCAGGATATTATTTTAGATAAAGGTGTTAAAGATGGTTTGCGTCCAGGCTTGGGAGTTATTAATGAGTCGGGAATAGTTATTGGCAAAATTGTTGAAGTTAAAGATCATAGTGCTCGTGCCTGTTTAACTACCGGCTCCGATTGTCAGTTGGCGGCCGCCCTTTTAAATGATTCAAAAACTATTGGTTTATCCGAAGGAGAATTAGGCTTAACCATTAAGATGGATTTTATTCCGCAGATGGAAAAAATTAAGGCTAATGATATTTTAATTACTTCTGGTTTAGGCGATGATATTCCGCGGGGCTTAGTAATTGGTCGCGTGGCTCAGGTTAATAATCAAAGTAATGAAATTTGGCAGGACGTAACGATTGAGCCTCTTGCTTCTTTGCATAACTTAACTGTAGTTTCGGTAATTATTCCCTAAGTCTATGTCTAAGCAGATAATAAAATATGTATTATTGCTTATTGGTGCGGCTATTTTAGCTTTATTACAATTTTCTTTTATTAGTGCTTTGCCTTGGCCTTTTAATAATTTTGAGTTAAGTTTGGTGGCTATTGTTTTTTCCTTTTTACTTTTTAATAAAAAAGATTCATGGATTATTGCTATAGCTTTAGGTTTTTTTACTGACCTTTGGTTGTTTCATCCTTATGGCACTGCTATTTTATCCTTGTTTTTTACAGCCGTGGTTATTTATTTGGTATTAGAAAATTTACTGACTAATCGTTCTCTTTATTCTTTTTTATTAATTACAATTATTGCTGTATTAGTTAATACCATCTTTACTCGTATTTTCTTGGTAATATTTGACTGGTCGGGAGCAAATACTAGCCACTTTTTGACCAGCAGTTTGTTTTGGGGCTCGCTGATGTGGAATTTAATTTTGAGTTTAGTCGTGGTTGGTTTTATCTTTAGTGTTTTGGCACTTTTAAGCAGAAGATTGAAGCCATTCTTTTTGAAGAGACGTTAATTTATGTTATTATGTTAATTAAATAATTAAATTATGATATACGATGTAATCACAATTGGTGGAGCGACTCGCGATATTAGCTTCCTAACGGATGAAGGTATTTTAATTGATAATCATCGCGATTTACTGCGTCAAAAATTGTTAGCTTTTGAATATGGGGCTAAATTAAAAATTGATAATTTTTATAATCTTTTTGGCGGCGGCGCTGCTAACGCAGCAGTTAATTTTGCTAATTCTGGTTTTAAAACAGCTTGTTTGGCTAGGGTTGGTAGTGATAATAATGGACGTGATATTATTAATAATTTGCGTCAGCGGGGCGTGTCGATAAAAATGACGCGCATGGATGATAAGGCTTTAACCGGAGTGTCTTTTATTTTAGTTACCGGTGGCGGTGAAAGGATTATTTTTACCAATCGCTCCGCTAATAATGATTTAGTAATTAAAGCGGAGGAGATTAGGGCAATCAGGCAAGCTAAGAGCTTATATATTGCTTCTTTATCTGGCAATTGGCAGGCTGTATTGCGTTCAATTTTCAAAAATAGTTCCGCTCCCATTGCTTGGAACCCAGGTGTTTCTCAGTATCAGGCAGGTTTAAAAAAGTTAGCTCCATTTTTAAAAAAGACTGATGTTTTTTGTGTCAATAAAGATGAAGCGATTGAATTGGTGTTAAGTGATGATCGTTACAAAAATAAGAAACCCGCTTTTTTAAATAATGTTAAAAATCTATTATTAATTTTACATGAATTTGGACCGCGTTTAGTTTTAATTACTAGTGGTATTGATGGTGCGGATGTTTATGACGGTCAAAATTTCTATTATCAGGCTGTTTTAAAGGAGAAGAAGCGGGTAGATATTACTGGCGTAGGTGATGCCTTTAATTCATCTTTTGTGGCTGCTTTAGAATTGACTGGTGGGGATATTAAAAAATCTTTATATGCCGGTGCTCGAAATACGGCTGCTAAAATTGCCTATTTTGGTGCTCAAAGCGGTTTGCTTGATTTAAGAAAAATAGTTAAATAAAAATTATATGATTGCAGGAGTTATTATTAAGGAATTAAAAAAGTTTAGTGATGATCGTGGTTGGTTAACGGAAATATATCGTCGGGATGAAGTTGATTTATCGCCAGCGATGTCCTATGTCAGTTTAACTTTGCCGGGAGTGGTTCGAGGTCCTCATGAACATGTTTATCAGAGTGATTTTTTTATTTTTATTGGCCCCGGTAATTTTCGTCTACATCTTTGGGATAGGCGTGAAGGTTCTAAGACTAAGGGTGAGAAGCTAGAGATTGAGCTTGGCCTTGATAATCCTTGTACAGTTTTGGTGCCACCGGGAGTGGTGCATGGTTATCAATGTATTTCTGATGAACCGGCCTTATCAATTAATTTTCCTGATAAATTATATAAGGGGATTAGGAAACAAGACGAAATTGATGAGATTCGTTGGGAAAAAGATGAAAATTCTCCATATAAAATATAGTTTATGTGTATTTTTTGTAAAATAATTGCTGGTGAAATTCCGGCTTATAGAGTCTATGAGGATGATAAAGTTTTTGCCTTTTTAGATATTAAACCAGTGCATCCTGGACATATTTTAGTAATTCCCAAAAAGCATCTTACCAATTTAGAGGAAATAGATAATCAAGATTTGACTGATTTAATTTTAGTGGTTAAGGAAATGGGGGCCTTGGTTAAAAACAATTTAAATTATGAATCATACAATGTAATTGTAAATAATGATCCGGTAGCTGGACAGGAAATACCACATCTTCATTTTCATATAATTCCTCGGGTGGCTGGTGATAATTTGCATCATTGGCCTCATCAAGAGTATGCTCCAGGGGAAGCCGAAGAAGTATTAAAAAAATTACTAGTTTAATTTATGAAATTACTTGTTACCGGTGGAGCCGGTTTTATTGGTTCCAACTTTATTCATTACTGGTTAAAAAATCATCCTCAGGATGATATTGTTAATCTTGATGTTTTAACTTATGCCGGTAATTTAGCTAATCTCAAAGATATAGAAAATAATTCTCATTATTCTTTTGTTAAGGGCGATATTACGGATTTTGTTTTAGTCGATGGCTTGCTGGGAGATATTGACCTTATTGTTCATTTTGCGGCCGAAAGTCATGTGGATCGTTCTATTTTAAATAGTGCTGATTTTGTGCGCACTAATGTTGAGGGTACGCGTGTTTTATTAGATGCAGCTAAACGCCATGGCAATATTCGTTTTCATCATGTTTCCACTGATGAAGTTTTTGGTGCTTTGGCTATGGATGGTGCTAAATTTTCTGAAAGCACTCCCTATGATCCTCGTTCTCCTTATAGTGCTTCCAAGGCTGCTTCTGATCATTTGGTTAGAGCTTATTTTCATACTCATAACTTGCCAATTACAATTTCTAATTGTTCTAATAATTATGGACCTTATCAGCATCCAGAAAAGTTAATTCCATTGTTTATTACTAACTTGATTGATGATAAGTCAGTGCCAGTATATGGACAGGGGACAAATGTTCGTGATTGGATTCATGTGGACGATCATAACCGAGGAATTGACCTAATATTAAGTAAGGGTAGGCTGGGTGAGACCTACTGTTTGGGGGGTGATAGCGAACAAAGTAATTTACAAATAACCAAAAATATATTGTCTTTAATGGACAAAAGTGAGAAAATGATAGAGTATGTAGATGATCGTCCCGGACATGATTTACGTTATGCGATTGATTTTAATAAGGCGAAGCGAGAATTAGGTTGGGAACCACAAATTAGTTTTAGTGATGGTTTAGCCCAGGCAGTTGCCTGGTATCAGGAGAATGAGTCCTGGTGGCGACCACTGAAAAACGGTGATATAAAGATTCATAAATAAAATAATTAATATAAAACTATGTCTAAGCAAAAAATATTTATTTTAGAGGATGACGTAAACATTCTTTATGGTCTAGAATCACAACTCAGTGCCTCTGATTTTGTGGTTGAGTCCAGCGAGGGAGAAGAAGAACCGGAAGAACTATTGAATAATATGCGCAAGTTTGCTCCAGATTATTTAATTTTAGATTTAATTTTGCCCAAGCTTGATGGCTTTGATATTATTAAAAGAATTAAAGCGGACGATGAGTTAAGTGATCTGAAAATTTTTATTTTTACAGATTTAAGCGACGAAGATAGTAAGCGCCGCAGTTTAGACATTGGTGCTGAATATTATTTCATTAAAGAAGAGTTTGATACTTATGAATTTGCAGAAAAGGTTAGAAAAATTATCAATAATCAGGAAAAGGAGAATAAGGAGGATGGTTTAGAATTATACGACGAATAAAATATATTATTGATGGTTGCTAGATTTATTAATATCTTCTAATTTCTTTTATTAATTCTTCCATCTCTGATTAATTTTTTTGTTTGATTTTTAAATAATTATGTTTATTAAACGCATTGGTATCGATTTAGGAACAACTTATACTTTAGTATATCTGCCTCGTCGCGGTATTGTTATTAATGAACCTTCGGTAGTGGCAATTTCCCTTGGCGATAATAAAATATTGGCAGTAGGTAATGAGGCTAAAGATATGCTTGGGAGGACGCCGGATACAATTGTGGCTGCGCGACCGCTTAAGGATGGAGTGATTGCTGATTATCGTACAACTGAGGCAATGATTCGTTATTTTATTAATAAAACTTTAGGCGGTGTTCGTTTATTTCGTCCTGAGGTAATGGTCGCTGTACCGGCAGGAATATCTTCAACCGAACGCCGGGCAGTTATTGAAGCTACTATTGCTGCTGGCGCTAAGGCAGCCTATATTATCAAAGAACCGATTGCGGCAGCGATTGGAGCTGATATTCCTATTGGCTCGGCCACCGGACACATGATCATTGATATCGGTGGAGGTACAGCTGAGATGGCTGTTATTTCCTTGGGTGGTATTGTGGCTTCGACTTCGGTACGAGTTGGTGGCAATAAATTTGACGCTGCTATTGTTGAGCATGTTCGCAAGAAATATAATCTTGCAATTGGCGAACGAACGGCTGAAGAAATCAAAATTAACATTGGTTCTGCTTTATACATCGAAGATAAATTGCACATGGAAATAAGAGGTCGTGATATTGTTACCGGCCTACCCAGAAGTATTACTGTTTCCAGTGATGATGTTACCGAGGCAATCCAAAATGAATTGGAGGCCATTATTGCCGCTGCTAAAAAAGTATTGCAAAAAACTCCACCGGAATTGGCGGCCGATATTATGGATAAAGGAATTATTATGTCTGGCGGCAGCTCTTTGTTAAGAAATATTGATCAGTTGGTGGCTCGTACGACTGGTGTGCCTGCTTATGTCGCTGATGATGCCTTGCTGTGTGTGGCCAAAGGAACTGGAATTGCTTTAGAAAATCTTAATTCGTATAAACGTAGTATTCTTGCCACTAAATAAATTTATGATTATTGGTATCGACGCTTCTCGCGCCAACAGATCTCTACGGACAGGAACAGAATGGTATTCTTTTTATATCATTCAATCTTTATTGGCGATTGATTGTGATAATAGCTATATTCTCTATCTTGATAAAGAGCCGGCGGCAGATTTGTCGGCGGCTTTGGCGTCATATACGAATTTTAGTTTTAAAGTATTAAAATGGCCTTTAAAATATTTTTGGACTTTGGGGCGTCTTAGTTGGGAAATGTTGTGGCATAAGCCTTCGGTGTTATTTATTCCGGCTCATTCTTTGCCCTTAGTTCATCCTCGTCGTACTATTAATACTATCCATGATATCGCTTTTATGCGTGAAAGTGGATTATATCGAAAAAATAAAGTGCATATAGAGAGTCAGTTTATTAAAGTTTTACTTGGTTTAGTCGCTCGTGTGCTGACACGTTGGCGTTATCAACTTAATTCTTTAGATTATTTGAAGTGGTCAACAGTTTATTCTGTGAAACACTCACAACAGATTATTGCTGTTTCTGAATTTACTAAACAAGAATTATTGGATACTTATAAAAAAATTGATGTTCAGAAAATTTCGGTTGTACATAATGGCTACGCAAAACAGGTTTATCATTATATTGAAGATGATGAGGAAAGACAAAATTGTTTAAGCAAGTATGGTTTACAAGAACCGTTTTTTCTTTATGTTGGTCGTTTGGAAAAAAAGAAAAATACCCACACTTTAGTTGAGGCTTTTGCAGTTTATAAAGAAGCGCATCCAGAATCAGATTTGCAATTAGTTCTGGTTGGTAATGCTGGTTACGGTTATGATGAAATTAAATATATTATAGAAGAGTATAATTTAGCACGTGTGGTAATTATGCCTGGTTGGATACCGGAAAAAGATATGCCTTTTATTTTTAGTGCTGCTACTGCTTTTATTTTTCCTACCTTGTATGAGGGTTTTGGTATTCCTGTTATTCAGGCTATGGCCTGTGCCTTACCAACTTTGGTCTCAGATATACCAGTTTTGCATGAGATTGCGGGCGAGGCAAGCCTATTTTTTGATCCTCATGACCGTCTTGAATTGGTTAATGCGATGAATAGGATTGTGGTTGATACTGATTTACGAAAGGATTTAAAGGCCAAGGGTCTACAACGAGTTTCTCGGTTTAGTTGGGAAAAATCAGCTCAAGAAACCTTAAATATTTTGACTGCTAAGAAGTAAGGTTTGGCATTTATTAAAGCAATTAAATATGTTATGATAAAGGTGTTATGAAAAAATTCGTGACATCTTTTTTAGCAATATTTTTTTTGATGGTTCCAGCTCTGGGTGCTAGTTTTTTGCCGAATGACACTTTTTATGGTTACCAGTGGTATTTAGCGCGTATTCAAGCTCCATCGGCCTGGGAAAAAGTAAATTCTAGTCCTGATATTACCATTGCTGTTATTGATGCTGGTGTGGAAATTAGCCATCCTGATTTAAAGGATAATATTTGGGTTAATGTTAAGGAAATTCCCAATAATCAAATTGATGATGATGCCAATGGTTTTATTGATGATGCCAATGGTTGGGATTTCGTGCAGAATGTACCGGATCCTTCGCCTAAGTTTGATGAGGGCTGGACTGAATCCGGGATTTCCCATGGTACAACTGTGGCTGGTATCATTGCCGCTACTGGTAATAATCGTCGTGGTATAACCGGTGTGACTTGGCGAGCTAAATTAATGTCTTTACGCGCCTTAAATGATAAAGGGGAGGGGCGAATTAGTTCGGTGGTTAGGGCTATTGATTATGCTATTCACAATGGTGCTGATATTATCAATTTAAGTTTTGTTGGTTTTAATTATAGCCAAGCTTTGCAGGATGCAATTCAGCGTGCCTATAATGATGGAGTGATTGTGGTCGCTGCCGCCGGCAACGAGCAAGCAGATGGTGAGGGTTACAATAGTGATATTAATCCAATTTATCCAGCTTGTTATGACGGTCAAAATGGTGAGAATATGGTAATTGGTGTAGCCGCTACGGACGCCTTAGATCAGAAGACAGATTTTTCTAGCTATGGCTTTAAATGTGTTGATATTACTGCCCCGGGCGTGAGTTTTTTTAGCACTATTATGCCAGGAGGTAATCCGCTGGATACAAGCAAAGAATATGATGGTTTTTGGTCTGGCACTTCTATGGCGGCACCTGTTATTAGTGGTTCTTTGGCTTTAATTGCAGAGGCAAATCCACAACTACGTTCACGTGGTATTGTTAATATTTTATTTCAATCAGCTGACAATATTAGCCGTTTAAATCCTGAATATTTGGGGCAGTTGGGTAATGGCCGGGTAAATTTAGATCGTGCCATTAATATTGCCAAAGAGCGCTTATATTCAAGCTTAGGCAGGTTAATGTTGTTGCCGAATAATCCAGCCACTGAGACTGCTAGTAGTTCCGCTTTAGAAATTAGGAATAAGAGTGGGGTCGCTTTGGAGGAGGTAACTTTAACTGAAGATGCTGGTGGACAAGGAATAGCCTCTGGTGATGTTGATGGTAATGATGAGGATGAGATTGTAGTAGGTAGTCCGGCTGGAGCTGAGCCCTACATTAATATCTATGGTCCCAATGGTGACTTACGTGGTCGTTTCCTAGTGTATGATCGTAATTTTAAAGGAGGTTTTAGTGTAGCAGTGGCTGATATTAATGATAATGGTAAGGCGGAAATAATTGTTGGTGCTGGTGTTGGTGGTGGCCCTCATGTTCGTATTTTCGATCACAAAGGAATCTTAAAAGGGCAGTTCTTTGCCTATGAGAAGAGTTTTCATGGTGGTGCAAATGTGGCGGCTGGTAATATTGATGGACGGGGAGCGGCTGAAATTATTGTTGCTCGTGGTCAGGGTGGAGAACCAGAAGTTAAAATTTTTGATCGTCATGGTAATTTACAAGGTCAGTTTTTCGTCTATGAAAAAAGCTTTAGGGGTGGTGTACAGTTGGCTATAGCCAATACTGATGGTCGCAATGATAATAATAAGGATGAAATTATTGTTGCTCCAGGATCGGGACGAGAACCTTTAATTAAAATATTTTCTAATAAGGCTGTTTTAAAAAAATCTTTTTTAGCCTATGGTCGTAATTGGCAGGGTGGAGTAAATATTGCGGCCACTGACTTGGATAATGATGGGCGCGCCGATATTGTCACCGGAGCGATGCCGGGAGCGACACCGCATGTGCGGGTGTTTAGTGGTCAGGGTGAGCTAGTGGAATCATTTTATGCCTATGCCGATACTTTTAGCGGTGGGGTTAAAGTAGCAGTAATAAATATTATTAACTAAAAATATGTCTAAACAAGTAATTTTTGAGAAAAAAAATGTGCTCGTTGCTGGCGGAGCTGGTTTTATTGGCTCTCATCTTTGTGACGAACTTTTGAAAACAAGTAAAGTAATTTGTGTAGATAATTTTTCTACCAGTACTGAACGCAATATTGACCATCTACTCTCTCATCCGGATTTTCTGTTTATTAATCATGATCTAGCTAAACCGCTTGATTGGATAAATTTGCCCGATTTAAAAAAATTCAAAATAGAATTTCAGGGTATTCAAGAAATATACAACTTAGCCTGCCCTATGTCTCCGATGCATTTTTTAGATAATCGCCTAAGTATTTTAGAGGCGAATTCGGTTGTGATTAAAAATTTGTTGGAGTTAGCAGTAGCCTTTAAGGCTAAATTTATGCATTTTTCTTCCTCAGTTGTCTATGGTCTTCGTCGTCCGGAGGAGGCTGGTATTAAAGTAGACGAGAATTTTATGGGACAAGTTGATCTTTTGTCGGAGCGCAGTGCCTATGATGAGGGTAAGCGTTTTGCCGAAACAATGGTGGTTAATTATCGAGAGATATATTCTTTGGATGCTAAGATAATTCGCTTATTTCGTATCTATGGCCCACGAATGGAGTTAAATGATGATCAAATGATTCCGGATATGATTAATGATGCACTTGATGGTAAGGATGTGGCCATTTTTGGTGATGAGCGCTTTTCTTCTTCTTTCTGCTACATTGACGACACCATTGATGCGATTATTAAGCTAATGCCCTCTAAGCATCAGGGTCCAGTAAATGTTGGTTCGGATGTGAGTGTTAATTTAACCGATTTGGCGATGATGATTATTAAAGAAACAGATTCAGCTTCAAATATATCTTATCAAGATGGCCATATATTCTTCAGTGAGTTATCTTTACCGGATATTAAAAAAGTAAAAGATGAATTGGGTTGGATGCCGGTTGTTACTTTAGAAAATGGTCTAAAGAAAACGATTTTTGCTTTACAAGCGCAGAAGCGTTTGCAGGGATTTCAAAAAAGTTAATTATTAGTAAATTGTTTTTTGTATATGGAGATGTGTGTCTCTTAAGGTAAAAGAAAATTGCTGGTTATTTTTGAAATTATGACAATATTTTATTTAATGTTAAATAAATAATTGAAAATTAGAATATTTGTGTCTCTGTAATTTTTTCGCTGTTGACATAATATAGATTATGTGATTTAGTATGGTTATAAAGAATGAACTTTGAAAAATATTCTGATTTGGCTAGAAGTAATTCAGAAATGGATTATTACTAGCCGGAGCAGAATTAATAACGATTTGAGAACGGCAATAACCAGCAACAAGTTTTATAGGATAAAAAGAAACATGTTGCAAAATATAGGAGGATTGACAATGTCAACACTTTATTCAATTGGTTCTATGAACCAATTAGGAGATGCCTTTGAAAGGGCTGGATTTTCGGATAATGATATAACTAAGTTAAAACAATTTAAAGAGCTTAGCACAATAAGAGATGTTCTTTCCGGGAAGGCATCAATAGTTTACCCAGAGCATTTTATCGACACCGATGCAGCACCTTTTGAGCGTCCAGGCTTTAAGGTTGAAAAACACATTGGCCGTGGTTTGTGGCAGTATAAGCTTGCTTCAATCGAATTGTTTCGATCTGAGAAACAAAAGAGGAATTATCAGGAAGGAAATAAGCTCAAAGAAGTTATTGAAGCTTTAAAGAGCAGGAAAGCTTTAAATGCCAATGTCCTGGATTATTTACTAGCTCATCCGGAACTTATTCCAGAAAGCTGGAAAGGTAAAGCAGTATTTTTCTGGGGAACGATTTATCGCTACTCCAATGGCAATCTTTGTGTCCGTTATCTCTATTGGAGTGATTCGAGGTGGTACCATGACTATCGCTGGTTAGACGGCCGCTTTGGTTCCAAACATTCTGCCGCCCTTACAAGTTGAATTTAGGATTTAGATCATTAGAATTTTGATTTTTGTTCTTATACCTTGGAAAAAATAGTATTATACTATTTATTCCAAGGTTTTTTTAAAATTAAAATAATATGATAAAATAATGACGATTGAAATGTGTATGCAAGCGGTCAAGACTTCTTGCCATTTTGATTGGCATTTCTTTTTTGAGAATATTTTTGGTTAAGGCTTAGGATAGAGTAAAAATGATGGTGTCTAAAAAATAAAGAAACTTGGTTTGGAATATTAAGGCATCATGATGTCGGATAAGAGTTAGCCTATTCAAATATTTGAAGGGCGGTGTGAATGAAGATATTCCAAATATTTCGCAACTCCGATGGCAATCTTTATGTCTGTTATCTCAATTGGAATGACTCAAGGTGGAAGATGTGTGTTTCTTAAAGTAAAAGAAGAATTTAATAGTCAAAAGAGGTTAGTGAAAATACTATATTTATTGTAATTTTAAATAAATAATTGAAAATTAGAATTTCTATGTTTGACGCTAAGCTAATTTTAGGTTGACATAATGTAAATTATGTGATATTATTATTCTGTAAAAATAGGACTTTAAAAATTAACGCGAAACTGGTTACAGCCAAAAGATGATTAATAATTTAGCCATTTTTTGGCTGTGACCAAGGTGATTACGGTTCCTGCTTCGGATAAGAGCAAATTAAAAAGCGCAAGATAGCGCAAGGAGGTTAAAAAATGAAAAATTATTTTGTAATTGCTAATGTGTTACCTGGTAAACTAAATGCCGCGATAAAAAACATCATGAAACAAATTGGGGTAAAGGATCCCAATGAGGCGGTACGAATGCTTAACGCCGGTGAGTTGCAAATTTCAATCATTAAATCAGAATGGCATGAGAAAGATGGAGTAATTTACTTTACCGTCACTTCTGATGGTACCACTGGTGAAGAATGGGGTCCTCGATTAAAAAGTAAAGGATCTTTTATCACTGATTACACCAACAGCGTTTTATGTTCTAAAAATTTCCAACCAACAAAACCAACATTTTATAAGGTTGCGGTTTTAAAGGGAGAAATTTTTGATGATAGTGAACGTATTACTAAAAAAATCCGTCAAGAAGCTAGAAAACAAAAACTTTTAATTCCGAACGCGGAATTAGCTCCTCTTATCAGAGAAAAATTTTCTGATAAGGAGTTAGAAGCTATGGGTTTATATCGGATTGTGGTGATGCATGAATCAATAAAAGATTCTGGTGGCGATACTGTACAGCTTAGCGCTAATCGCAATGACAATGATTCCTGGTTGGATACACGCTATGACAATCATGATGACGAATGGGATTGTAGCGATGGTTTTGCCTTCGTCGTTTCGCAAGTTGAACTTGGATCTTAGTTTCTGAACTTTGATCTTTGTCCTTTAGCCTTGGTTTATAAATATAATATTTATATAACCAAGGCCTTTTTTTAAATAAATTTTTTGTAGTAGAATAAAAAACGTTCAGAGTGAATATGCGATCAATTAGGGCTTGTTGTCACTCTGGATAGTATCTTTATTTCAAGAATATCCCTGATTAAGGTTTAGGATAGAGTAAAATAAAATATTATAACAAAGAAACTTGGTGCAGATTATTAATAGTGATAAGTAGGTTGAATTGTCTTTTATATTTTTTGTGTTTATCTAACAACATCTAATATAGCTTGTTTTAAGGCTTCGTTGTTATTTGGAGGAATAAGCTTTAGGTTGAGATAGTCTTTTAACTCTAGTATACCGCCAATGTCTGAGGCAATGGCGTGGAGACCGTATTTAGCCGCTTCCCAGAGGCTGGTGGGGGAATTTTCATAAACAAGTGAAGGCAGAATCATCACATCTGCTTGTTTTAGTAATTTGTCCATATTCTCGTGATTAAGATGTCCGACATAATTTAAGTTGCTGGTTGCCTGGCATTTTTCTTTAACTGAATTTAAAAGAGAGCCGCCACCAGCAATGCTTAAACGAGCTACTTCTGGACTTAAATCTGCTTTTTCCCAGGCTTCAATTAAAATATCAATACCTTTATGTTTTTCTAGTTGTCCAGAAAAAATAAAGTGAACTGGCTTATTTATTTGTTTCGGAGTTTGTTTATTTATTTGAAAGTTTGGCCGGACTATCGTTTTTTGCTTCTTAAAAAAACCTTTTTGTAGGTGTAAATCTAAAAGCCATTGTGAAGGTGAAATAATTTGCTGAGCGCCGCCTAGAGCCTGCCTACTAAAAAACTGATAGAAATTGGCTAGCGGAGAATTAATAATATTTTCTTGCCCAAAATACATCAGACCAGATGGATGTAATAATTGAATATCATGGAGTAGGTGGCGATGGGGGATATTTAATTTTTTAAGCAATTTAGGCAGATAAAAACCCAGTCCGATTAGATTGTGAGTAACTACTAAATCAACTTTTTGTGAATTTAATATTTTTTTAAACCTTTGTTTATGTAGGGGTAGGATTAATTGCCCCAGGTGCCAAATTAACTTGCGCCCAATGGACCAGTGGCTGAGGTTGCTGTAGGAGGAGTTAATAAAATAGATGTTTTTAGCATCTGTTTGTTTGTTTTTTGAGGTGGTGGTGATAATAAAGATATCATGTCCAGCCGATCTTAAATCGGTGGCCATCTTAGCGGCTATAACCTCAGCTCCACTATCGCGGCCGTAGGGGGGGTATAAATTGTTGACGATGGCAATGCGCATAAATATTAGTTAGTGGAAAATTCATCCAAAATTTGATCAGCTACCTTTTCCCAGGCATATTTTTTTTCAACTAGCTTACGAGCGGCGTGAGACATCTTTAATCTCTTATTTTCATCAGAGATGAGATTGATTATTTTCTCATGTAAATCCTTGATACTACCCGGTTCACATATTAAACCTTCTCGGTTATCGCGAAAAACGCTACGTACGCCGATAAGATTACTGGCAATAACCGGTAGGCCACAGGCCATGGCTTCAATTAAAACAAGGCCAAAGGCTTCGTGGCTATTTATAGATGGTAGAATTAAAGCATCAGCATTTTGATATTGTCTAATTAATTCTTCTTCGCTCACTCGGCCTAGAAAATTGACCTTTTTACCAAGATTTAATTGAGTTACTTGTTGCTGATATTGTTTTTTTAAGTCACCATCACCGATTATATTTAAATTCAAGGGAAGGCTGACATTGGCGATTGCCTTTAACAGTATATTTAGTCCTTTAAAATAATGAGCGCTATCAAGACCACCAACAAAGAGTAGGGTGTGTCCGCCGTGTTTAATAAAACGACGATTAACAAAGTTGACGATATTAGTGGCCAATTTCTGTTTAGCTTTTTTATTGGCTGGAATTTTTGGTTTAAAGATATCGCTTTCTACGCCAAAAGGAATAATTTTAATTTTTTCAGGTGAATTTTTATAAATTTTGGCAAGCTTACTATTTTCAGCATAATCACGACTGCCAACAATAATTTTTTCGGCTCTTTTCATTAATTTCTTAAAGATTAAGCGTGAAGGTAGTGCCAGGATTTTCTTATTACCAGGCAGGGCTGGCGTATCCATATGGTAATGGATAAATAGTCGCTTCTTTTTAAAAATTGAACAAAATAATAAAATTAAAGTGTCGGTGCCAAAGAAGGGATAATGCAAATAAATTACTTCGCTGGAAAATAGTTTAAATAATAAAGAAAAGGGCAGGGCGCCATGACCCGACCTTAAATGAGGGCGTAGGAAGTGCACCTTCTGATTATAGCTGGGAGTTGACGGGGTTTTTTCATTACTAGGAATGAGGGTAAAAGTATTGACTCGATGTTCACGGCTTAATATTTCGCCTAGGCGATAAGCACTCTGACCAATTCCACCAGCATAAGGAGGGAAGGCACAGACAATTTGGGCAATTTTCATAGTTTGAATGTGAGGTTTATTTTAGAGTTATTTCTCTGACTAGGTCAGTTAGATTTTTTTCCATTTTACTTAGTTTAAGACGTAATTTAAAAACAAAGTAGAATAGACTAATTACAGCTAAGTATAACAAGAAGTTAATACCAGAACCAGAAAAACCAAGCTTGATTAGTAATTTATCTAGGCTGCGGATAAATATAATAGCTAGAGCGCCTAATAGCCAGAAACTGAGCCATAGAATAAACTCATTATTACCAATTTGTTTTTTTCTTTTTTGTTCAAAAAGGCGCCAAATAAAAATAGCTATAAAAATTAAAGCGATGATTTGCTGTAGCATATTATTGACAAAAATTAATTATTATTTTAAGATGATATGGATTATTGTAGTTCATTTTAAATCTAAATATTAGTTATCATGAAAAATTACATTAAAAGCCAGGTCATGGGGCTGTTCTGGTTCATTATCGTTTATGCCCTTGTCCGCTCATTGTTGGCCGGGCCGTTTTCAGTCCAAAATGGGGATATGCTAGCAATTCTAATTGGCGTAATTGCCTTAGTTTGGTTGATTATCAGACATATTGATTCTGAGATACAAGCCTTGGGATTATCGGTGTCACTTTTTGCCATGGCGGTGTTTGTGAATTTTATGTTGAATGCTAAATTTCATGTTATCAGTGTTGTTATAGCAGTCGTTATTTTGTCATATGCTGCTATAATGATTAACATTTTGAAAAATAAGTCGAAGGAGTTTATTTTAATTGACACTTTGCTTATTTTGGCTGGTAGATTGATTTTAACTTTATCAGCTATGGCTCTTATTGAACTTTACCTGGTGCCACTTATTTTGGCGCCATAAAATTTTTCCTTTTTTTCTTTGTAGGCAAACTTCGGTTTGCCTCTTTTATTTCCCAACTTTGGAAATAAATAAATCTTTTAAAATACGGAAGCCGCCAGAAAACTTTTGTCCATATTCGTGATAGGTGACGGTGATTGGGACTTCTTTGATGCGCCAATGACCATGACTGAGCTTGATCAAGACTTCACTGCAATGAGCCATGCCGTTATTTTCAATACGAAAACTGTTGGCCACTTCTTTGGTGTAGGCGCGGAAACCACTTTGGGGGTCGCTGGTGTGAGCACCAAGCAAATGATTGATTAAGCGACCTAAGGGGAGAATAAGGTATTTTTTACTGAAAGGCAAGGCAGATTTTTTTTCCAAAAAACGAGAACCAAAAACAATCTCAGCTTCATTATTTATAATTGGTGCTATTACATCTTTAATCTCTTCGGCTGAAAATTGATCATCAGCATCAAAATGGACAATAACATCAGCCCCCATCTTTAAAGCTTGATCACTGCCTGTTTGTAGGGCAGCTCCTTGCCCGCGATTAATTGGGTGTCTTAAAACAAAGGCACCGGTCGTTTGCGCTAGTGCGTAGGTATTGTCAGCAGAGTGATCATCAATCACAATAACCTGATCAACTTTTGTTTTTACCTTTTCTATTACCTGAACAATATGCTTAGCTTCGTTCCAGGCGGGTATTACACAGATTATTTTCATAGTTTTGTGTCTGTTTGTGCCCAGGTGGCAATATCTTCGATATTAATCAGACCGGTGGCAGTTTTATCAAGCGCTTCTTTAATTAAAGGCTGGTAACCTTTTCGGAGGCGACCATCAGCCAAGAAGCTCATAATTTCAAAAATAGCTGTTTTTTGTTTATTATTATTTTTCTGGCAATAGGGGCAATCACGTTGGCGGTAGAATTTTTTGGGCCAATACTGTTTGGCAATCGGCCAAGCTTTAAGAATTGTTTTTTTTATTTCACTGCCGGGATCAAATACTTCTGAACAACGAGAGCAGGGACGTTTAAATAATTTCTGAGCACTAATGAAAATAGTTTGCTGGGCAATTTCAAGTGAGCTCAGGCCGGCTTTACGTAATAGTTTTAAAGCGGCGGCGGCATTAATAGTGGGCAGAGTGATGATAAGTAGTCGCCCACTGTTAGCAGCTCGCCAAATAGTTTTGAGATCGTCGGTATCCAAATGAGCATCAATGGCAATTACTTCGCTATCTAAAGTCATTAATTTGTCTATAATTTGCTCTACTTTTTGTTGACCGTTGCTGTTAATAGTATTGATATTATCAATATTGTGTAAAGGAAAATCTTCAATGGAATAAGCACTACGTTTAGTGGCGGCAGTTTTAAGAAGAGAATAGTAGCTGCTGCTGGCACCATTTTCTTCGCTGGCACTAAGAATAATAATACCGCTTTTCCTGTTTAAGGCTTGGCGGAAAATTGTTTGTTGTTTCTTGTTTAAACCTAAGCCAGAAAAACGAAAAATTTTAGGATGTTCTGTGCTTAAGCTAATTAATAATTTTTCTCCAGTATTGGCTGGGAGCAGGGAAACTCTACCCTTAATTATTTCTTTATCATCGGCAATCTTAAAGCGTTGATTGTTAAACAGGTCATGCTCATTTGCTCCCACTAATTTTCTAAAAGCGGCCTTGATGTTTAACTCAGTTTCGGAGTCAAGCTGCAAGTAGTTGGCTTCGCTGCCGTGCCCGCAAGTACAAAGCAAATTATCTTTTTTTGCTTCCAGGTTAAGATGGGCGTGTCCATGGTCGCTAGCATAGCGACAAATTGTTTTAATTATTTTTTCTGACATATCTCTATTATATCATTATTTGCTTGATTTTTAAAATGCTCAATAATATGATACAATAAGGTCGAAACTTAGTAACATCAAGCAAATTAAGCTGTCTTAATCTTATGGCCTATTCTTTTATTTATAGCCGTTGGTATGTGCTCAAGAAGCGCTTGTTTTTTGTGTTAAGCACTTATTGGCGCTATCAACCAAATCGTTGGTATTTATTAATAGTGTTGTTGGTTCAGGCCTTACTTTGGTTTTTAGCTTATCAAATTTTTAAAACCTTGGGTAATGATTTATTGGTATTCCATTACAATGTTGATTTTGGCATTGATGCGATTGCTCAACCCAGAGCGATTTTTCAAATTCCACTCTTGGCTTTAGCGGCTGTTGTACTTAATGGAGTTGTGCTAAGCTTTTTTATCAAACGTTCACATTTTCACTTTTTAGCTAACGCCATCGGTATTACCGGTGTTTTAGTTCAATTGTTAGGACTCTTGGCTTTAATGTCTTTATATTTAATAAATTTTCTTGCTTAATTTCCTATGATTGTTTTTTATATTGTTAAGATTCTTTTATTATCATCTTTAGCTTTTATTTTTGCTTTTGCCCTTACTCCGGTTCTTACTAATTTTTTATATAAATATAAGCTTGGTAAACAGATTAGAAATAATGGTAATACACCAATTTTTAGCCGCTTACATGCTCATAAAGTGGGGACACCAACCATGGGCGGTATTTTGATTTGGGGTACGGTATTGGTATTTATGGTGTTGTTTTCTTTCTTGGCTGATGTTTTTCCAGGAGAAATATTTAAATATTTAAATTTCTTTTCTCGTTCGGAGACTTTGCTGCCATTGGGTGTTTTAATTGCCAGTGCTTTAATCGGCTTAATTGATGATTGGTTGGATGTCAGTGCTAAAGGGGTGTTTGGTGGCGGTGGTCTAAAATTAAAGCATCGTTTATTAATTTATGCTTTGATTGCTACGGCTGGTGCACTTTGGTTTTATTTTAAATTAGATTGGACGGTTTTTCATATCCCATTTTTTGGTAATTTTGAAATTTCTTGGTGGTATATTCCTGTATTTATTTTTGTCATCGTGTCCACTTCTTTTTCAGTTAATGAAAGCGATGGGCTTGATGGTTTAGCCGGAGGCTCTTTAATTATGGCCTTTGTCGCCTACGGTATCATTGCTTTTGTTTTAGGCTGGTATCAGTTGGCTGCTTTTTGTGGAGTTATTATCGGAGCTTTATTGGCATTTTTGTGGTTTAATATTCCGCCGGCTCGTTTTTATATGGGGGACACTGGGGCGATGAGTTTAGGGGTGACTCTGGGCGTTATTGCCATGCTTACTAACAGTGCCCTACTTTTGCCGCTTATTGGTTTAATTTTTTTAATTGAGTCGATGTCGGTTATTATCCAAGTTATCTCCAAGAAGCTTAGAAACAAGAAAGTCTTTTTATCCACTCCTATTCATCACCATTTTCAAGCCTTGGGTTGGCCGGAATCAAAAATAGTCATGCGCTTCTGGGTGATCGCAGCTTTAGGGAATGTTTTAGGTTTAATTATTTTTTTGGCTGACAGGCTATGGTAGGATTTTATGCAAGCATCAAGAGGTATTAAAAAAGGGTTGCGCTCCAATAAAACTGAGTCTGTTCATACAGCTGATCGCTTATTTTTATTAGCAGTGGGAGCTTTGTCAATTATTGGTTTAGTTATGCTTTCCAGTGCTTCGGCCGTTGTTTCTTATGCTAAATTTGGTAACACTTATCACTACTTTTTACATCAATTGATTGCGGTCGGTATTGGGGCGGTTTTATTTTATATTTTTTCCAAACAGGACTATCGCCTATGGAGGCGTTATGCCTTGTGGGCTTTAATTGCTTCAGTCCTCTTGTTAATTTTAGTTTTTATTCCTGGATTAAGATCCGAACACGGTACCGCACGCAGTTGGATTATTATTTTTGGCCAATCTTTTCAGCCTTCGGAATTAGTGAAGTTAAGTTTTTTAATTTATCTGGCGACTTGGTTGGAAGCGAAGAAAGATCATTTAAAAGAAGCGACCAGCGGTATTATCCCGCTGCTGGGTAGTTTAATTATTATTGGTGGCCTAATGTTAGCTCAGCCTGATTTTGGGACGCTCTTTATTATTTTATTTGCTTCTTTTGCTGCTTTTTTTGTGGCTGGAGGCAGGGTGTCACATATAATTATCACTGTTTTATTGGGTATATTTGCTCTTGGTTTAATGTTCTATACTAACTCTTCTTATCAGAGTGATCGTTTTCGTTGCTATCAAGACCCCTCTTATGATTCTCAAAAAGAATGTTATCAAATCAGTCAGTCTCTGATTGCAGTTGGTTCTGGTGGTTGGGTTGGTCGTGGTTTAGGCCAGAGCCGACAGAAATTTATGTATTTGCCGGAGGTATGGGGGGATTCGATTTTCCCGATTGTGGCCGAGGAAATTGGTTTTATCTTTAGTTCCTTATTTCTTTGTTTGTATGGTTTATTATTTTATCGCGGTATCAAGATTGCTCGGGCCGCTCCCGATGTTTATGGCAGTGCTTTAGCCGTTGGTGTAGTTGCTTGGTTGGCCGTGCAAACATTTTTAAATGTTGGTGGCATGATTAATTTAATTCCGATGACGGGTGTACCTTTGCCTTTTGTTTCTGCAGGCGGCTCTTCAATTATTGCTACTCTAATGGCGATGGGTATATTAGTAAATATTAGTAAACATTCCAAAAATGAACGTAGATAAAAGAAAACTTATAATTATTTCCGGTGGTGGTACGGGTGGACCGAGTATGGCTCCTTTGGCTTTGGCGGTGGCTTATCAAAAATTGAACCCAGAGGCTCGCTTTGCCTTTTTTGGTAATGATAAAAATTTAGATAAGAGCTTGTTTACTGGTAGTTTAGAAAAACTTCAGGCTGAATATTTTGCTTTTCCTTCTGGTAAATTGCGTCGTTATTTCTCTTGGCGTAATTTTTCTGATGTGATAAAAATAATTGTTGCTTTTTTTCTAGTACTTAAAAAATTAAAGCAATTAAAACCAGATTTAATTATTTCAGCCGGGTCCTTTGCTAGTGTGCCGGTTGTCTGGGCCGGAAGAATGTTGAGTATTAAATCATTGGTGCATCAACAGGATATTCGTCCAGGACTAGCCAATCGTTTAATGGCGCCGATAGCTACTAAAATTAGTGTTTGCTTTGACAGTTCTTTGACTGATTATGATCAGAAGGCGGTTTTAATTGGCAATCCTAGCGAGGCCATGCAAGTAACAGAGGAAATGAAAGTGGCGGTGAGAAATAAATTCAAGCTGAAGACTGAT
>Ga0307992_1000574_pt1 | contig 23174 bp, 12 predicted proteins | sample EllFjometagen133_FD_203162 | JGI IMG/M metagenome (GOLD analysis project Ga0307992, IMG submission 203162) | Marine microbial communities from Ellis Fjord, Antarctic Ocean - #133 | ecosystem: Environmental > Aquatic > Marine > Unclassified | place: Southern Ocean | collected 2014-10-08
TCAAAAGCTATCTCAGGGGCAGCTGCTTGAAATTTCCTAACTTTACCCAAGATCTCTATACATAATCCTTTATTGATCAAACTCTCTAAAACAGAATAAATACGGGATCGATTAACATTGCAGCATTGAGATATTTCAGTTGCTCTAAAGGTGTGTTTTCTTAATAAGCAGCTATACACTTTTGCTTCATTTTCTGTCAGGCCAACTTCCATCAGAATACTGAGATATTTTTTCATATTCCCTCTTCTAAACACTGTTACATCTTGAGAGGCAACAAAATATTTTGAACATGAATTGTCAAATAATTTTAATAAAAAAAGCCTCCTGATACCAAGAGGCTTTTTTTAAATTATTGATTATTTCAATATGATCATTTTTTTGGATGAAGTATAATTTCCTGATCTCATTTTATAGAAATACATTCCACTTGATACAGGCTTATTATTATTATCTTTACCGCTCCAGGTTACCATGGAATTTCCTGCTTCTTTAATTACATTAACAAGAGTTTTTACAAGTTGCCCTTTAATATTGTAGACCTCTATTTTAACTTTGCCAGCCTCTTTTATGGCGTAACTGATATTCGTATCGGGATTAAATGGATTTGGATGATTTCCAATTAAAGTAGTTGCTAATGGGATTTGATCCTCTCCTGCTTCAACCATTGGTGTCATATTAAAATTGATCTCGGTAGTTTCACATGGAATGATAATTACATCTTGTGAATAGGTAAAATCCTGATAATTTTCTTTCTGACATGTTAATTGATAGATACCCTCCGGCATAGAAATTGAATAATACCCATTCTCATCGGTTATAACAGTAAAATCATCGACACTTACAGTTGCACCCTCTATTGGCTCCAGGGAGTTGTTGTCTAATACAGTTCCACAAACAGCGCCATCTGATACATAGTCTACATCAAGATATGCAAGGTATTGTTCCATTAAGAAATTTTTGGTATTAACACCTGTACCGTTGGTATAAGCACCAAATATAGTTGATGAAATAATGATTCTGTATCCTCTATAATCACTGGCAATAACGCGATCAATATCATCTGAAGATTCAAATAATAATGTTCCGGAAGTAATACCTAAGTGGTCTAAACTATAGTGACTGTCTGATCCACCATTATAGGTAAAAGTTAGATCTTCTGTTATAGTACCTGCCTGACCAGTTAAGCTGGTCACTTCATTACTTCCGCCATCAGCCAGGTATTCTGCTCCCAGCATGGAGAACATATCAGTTCCGTCATAACTTTTTCCTATGTCTGGAGATTCGATATAAATAGCTCCACCTGCATTAAGATAATTCACAATATATTCTTGATTTTCGGAATTCACGATTCCGGGAGGTGTAGTACCTCAGCCTACACAATATAAGCCCAGGCATATAAACACAACATTATAATTTCTCATTACTTTTGGTAATTCAGTAACCAATTGAAATCCTATACCATTTGCTGCTAATGCTTCTTCTATACCATCTTCGCTGTTTTTTGAGGTCCCTGAATTGGGATCAATATAATGTGAACCATTATCATTATCCCATAAAAGGTACTGTCTCTCTCCTCCGGGAAAAATCGTAATTTCAAAATTCTCTGTTACATTATTACTTTCAAATTCATCATCAACAAGAATAACTTCACCATACACTTCTGTATCTTCTAAAACTTCCGGAGTCCAAAAGAAATTGTAAGCTACTATTTCTAAAGGTTGAATTGTTGTAGAAACATCAATATTGCCTAACTCTATGTCGCTTTCTTGAAATAGTTTCACAGTAAAGTTGTTCTGTTCATTCATGCCCATATTCCTTACGATCACCTGCCACATTTCCGGTTGATTTAATTCAGCATTAGGAGGTCCCAATACTTCAATAGCTGCCAGATCGTTATCATAAAAAGATGTAATCATAGCGTTGTAAATATACCAGTAATTAAAATTATATGTGGATGCCCCGTAGCTGCGAAACTGAAGTTGTACGTCCTCACCAGCAAATTCAGAAAGTGAAATACTTACATCTTCTCCACCTGAGACACCCCAGTTCCCTCCAAGTAGCTCATACTGCCAGAGTTCTTGAGGTACGCCATCTAAAATTATTCCGATTGACATGATCTCATTTACTGGTGAATAAGAATCAATGTATTGACTAACAATTAGATCTCCCACATTATCCGGAAGAGAGATCACAGGAGATATTGCTGAAAGGATATAATTTGTAACTGTAGGAGTCCATGATAATTGTAATGATCCACTGTAGAATGACCAATTTGAATCAAGTGTCCATTCTGTGGTTGGCGTTGCAAAATTCTCTTCCCAGAACGTAGCTTGTGCAAAAAGGTTCATAGGAAGAACGGTCAAACAAATAAAAAGTATAATCAATAATTTTTTCATTTAAAGTTTCCTTTTTTTTTCTAAAATTTCAAAATTTAATGATCAATTACATACATTGTTGTATCTTGAGAAGCAACAAATTATATTTATTTGAATTGTCAATTTTTTTAGAATTTATTTCAATATTTATTAATAAAATAGTTTACCGCATTTAAAACCGTCAGCAGCACTGCTCATGATACCGCCGGCATAGCCTGAACCTTCTCCGATAGGAAAGAGATTTACAATTCCGTTTGCCTGAAAAGTTTCAGGTTCCCTGAGTAAGCGAACTGGCGAAGATGTCCTTGTCTCCGGTGCTAATAACAAGCTGCTATCAACAAATCCGGGAATTCTTTTATCGAATTTGATTAAAGCAGATTTAATTGCTTCTGTAATATTATGTGAGAAGATTTGATTGAGATCAGATTGGAAGATGCCTGGTCGATAACTGGATAGATTGTTATTTGATGAGATGGAATTTCTCATGAAATCATTAGTGGTTTGAGATGGAGCAAAATATGGCATAGATTTATTAAAACAGCTACTTTCAATTTTTTGTTGAAATTCCATACCAGCAAGAATATTATTACCGAAATCTTTTTTGTTAACAGTAGCCACGATTGCACTATTAGCAAAATTATTATTTCTATCTTTATAACTCATTCCATTCAGAACTAAGCTGTTTCGTTCGGAAGATCCGGCTACTATAAATCCACCAGGACACATACAAAAACTATAAATCCCTTTGTTTTTATATTTCGCTGTGAGACGATAAGCTGCCGGACCTGTTACCGAAAAATCAGTTTTATTACCATAAAAAGCACTATTAATATAATCTTGTGTATGTTCAATTCGAAAACCGACAGCGAAAGATTTGTTTTCCATTTCAATTTTGTTTTTCAATATTGTGAATGTATCACGAGCTGAATTCCCAATTGCTAAAATTAATATTTCAGGAGAGTATTTTTCTTTGTTTATGGTAACTTCAATTACTTTATTATTATCAATAATAATGTTTTCCAATATGTTGTTCCAAAAGAATTTACAACCATTTTTAATCAGATATTTTCTCAAATTAACTATAATATCTCTCAATCCATCAGTTCCAAGATGGGGAAGAGCGTCGTATCTTATCGATTCGTCAGCACCAAATTGAATAAGATAATTCACAATTTGATTTGTGTAATAATCTCTGGTTCTGGAAGTAAGCTTACCATCGGAGAAAGTACCGGCTCCACCTTCACCAAATTGTACATTACTGTTCTCATCTAGAATTCCATCTTGCCAAAATTTCTCGACCTTTTTTGTTCTGAGATCAATGGTTTCGCCTCTATCAAAAATGTATGGTTTAAATCCTTTTTCAACAAGTGAAAGTGCAGCAAAAAGCCCTGCAGGACCAGCTCCAATAATAAATGGATGAGAATTGGATAACTTAATTGAATTATTGATATATGCTTTAGATTCAGAATATTCTTGTACTTTATCATCCAGTTTTATATTGAAATCTATATAAGCTGATAGAGTAAAATTGTATTTAAGGAAATTCTTCTTACGAGCATCTATCGAGCGGCGGATAGTTTTAATATTGCTGATGTGCTTTGCTGAAATCTTTAGTTTATTAGATATAGCTTTTAGTAGATCAATTTCTTTTGCAATAGGTACTAAAATATTTCTTATTAAATACACTTATCCTCCCAGATATTATCCGTATAAATCTAAACTTCTTGACTAATATTCTTGTCAAGCGAATCAAATGAACAAGGATAAAATTATGATAAAAGCTGTATTCACAGATTTAGATAGAACACTTCTAAAGAATAACGATACGTTCTCTGAAGTTAACATAAGAGCAATGAAGGTTCTTACCAATAATAATATAAAATTGATAGTAGCAACAGGCAGGAATATTCTATCTGCAAAAAAAGTATTAAAAAATGAACATAGTTTTGATTACTTAATATTCTCTTCGGGAGCAGGAATTATACACTGGCAAACCAAAGAGATAATTTATGAAAACTATATAAACAAAGAGGATACAAAAAGAGCGATAAATGTTTTATTGAAGAATGATGTTGATTTTATGGTGCATGACGTGATTCCTGAAAATCATAAATTTTATTATTGGGTTCATCACTCATTACCGGATTTCCAACGAAGAATAGAATTATATAAAGAGTTTGCTGAACCTCTGGAATTGGATAATTCACCAACCGAAGCTACACAATTGCTGGCAGTTCTTAAACAAGATGAGGAAGAAAAATTTGAAAAAATAAAAAGTGAACTCAAATTTGTAAAAGTTATTCGAGCGACATCACCTTTAGATAATAGATCGATCTGGCTGGAGATTTTTCCACAAAATATTTCTAAAGGACATTCAGCAGAATGGTTATGTAAACAACTTGGAATAAAGAAAAATGAAACTATAGGAATCGGTAATGATTTTAATGATGTTGATCTCCTGGAAATGACGCATCAGAGTTATTTTGTTGCAAATGCTCCCGATGAATTAAAAAAGCGATTTAAAGTAGTCGCTTCAAATGAGAATGATGGATTTGCAGAAGTTGTGTGGAAGATATTATGATATTTATTTAACAAATGCTTTTTTAAATTCTTAATGTTAAATTATAGTACATGTAATAATATAACAAGGGGGAGAAACAAATGGTTTTTAAAAGCATAAAATGTCCTGTTTGTGGACAGAAAGTTTCATTATTCTGGTATTACTTAAGTACACCATTTAATAGTAATACTTGTTCAAACTGTAAAACAAGAATTAAATGGCACCCAATCATAATGCTTTACAATTTAATTTTCGGAATTATATTTCTTTCAATATTTTTTATTCTTAAGAATTACATAACATCTCAATATATAGCAATCATAATTGCGTTCATCCCAGCCTATATAATTTACTTAAATATACCGAAGAAAGTTAAGATTATCGGCGGAAAAGAAAAGAAGAAAGATTAGATTTCAAATTTTAGATATATGATTGGAGATTTGAGAATAAGGAGAGAATCAATTCTCTATAGTTTTTAAAATGAACTATAAATAAAAAATGGTGGCAGGACCCAGACTTGAACTGGGGACACAAGGCTTTTCAGGCCTCTGCTCTACCAACTGAGCTATCCCGCCACGCAAAGTGGACTCAACAAAAAATCGGTTTTTTGTGTCAAATAAAAAATTAATTATAAAACAACTAAATTAGGAATTATTGATATATTCTGTTAGTTTATCCAGCATTTTATTTTTTTCTATTTTATTTAGGAATGAAGCTTTAAACGAATTACCAGCAAGCTGTATTATATCTTCTTTTGAAAGATTAAGAGCTTTTTGGATCTCAATATAATTCTCATTTAAATAACCACCAAAATAGGCTGGATCATCAGAATTAATTGTAACAAAGAGACCTTTATCAAGCATTATTTTAAGCGGGTGTTTTGTTAGATCTTTAACTACTTTAAGTGCCAAGTTAGAGAGTGGACATATTGTTAGTGCTATATTCCGCTTGATAAGATCATTTACAACATCCATATTTTCCAAGCTTCTAATACCATGATCTATCCTGTTAACGTGTAATAATTCCAAAGCTTCAGCAACGTATTCCGAAGGTCCCTCTTCACCGGCATGAGCAACAATTAAATATCCTTCTTCTTTTGCTTTTCGGAACACTTTTTCAAATTTGGAAGGTGGGTTACCAATTTCCGAAGAATCTAAACCAACAGCATCGATCCATTTCTTAAAGGGTTTTGCCTGTTCTAACGTTTCAAATGCAGCTTCTTCAGGAAGATGACGTAAAAAGGACAAAATAAGTTTTGAAGAGATTCCCAGTTTGCTTTGTCCTTTAGCCAGTGCTTTGTGAATTCCTTTTATTATGGTTTCAAAGGTAATTCCACGATCTGTATGAGTTTGAGGATCGAACATGATCTCTACGTGAAGAATATTTTGTTCCTGAGCTTTTATTAGGTATGCCCAGGTAATATCGTAGAAATCAATTTCATTTAGAAGAACGTTACAACCTTCATAATAGATATCTAAGAATTCCTGAAGGTTAGAAAAATTATATGCATTTTTGAGATCTGCAATACTTTTATATTTTAATTGTGTCTTATTTCTTTTAGCGATCTCAAGTATAAGTGCCGGTTCAAAAGTGCCTTCAATATGTAGATGCAATTCCGCCTTTGGAATTGCTTTAATAAATTTATCCATACTTTTTCCTCTTTAATAAAACCATTATATATTATTTGATGTTATTACGCAATTTTTATTTCTAATTTTACCAAAATACATTTCTTTATAATCATCCATTTCTCCAATTATTTTATTCTTATGTCTATTAAAAGAGAGTTATTCCGATTTTGACTTCATACTTATTTTTCCATTTATCAAATTCTTTCTTTAAGAATTTTTTTTCATATAATTCCTGCTCCTGATAGAAATCTTTTTTAGAAGGTCGGTCTAATTGTAGAATTTTATAAAAAAGAAATTTCTCAGAATTTACGGGTATTACAGAGCTACAATAACCTTCCTGATGTTTTAGTATATCTTCGAATATTGCTTCGCTGAAATCTACACCTGGGATTTTGCTTTTAATAGACAAATCGGAGATGGTTTTCCAACCTCCCAGATAATATAACAAAGAATCTGGATCAGTACCGTCAGCAATTTTATCTTTAATTTCTGATACTTTCGCTTTTGCATATTCAAATCTTTTGTTAGAATTATGTATTTCAATTATTTGCGGTAAAGCCTCTCCGAATGTAAGTTGACGTGATCGATTGATCTTTAACTGGAAAATAACAGCGTATGCATCATCAAGTTTAATAATTCCTGTATATTTCTCATTCTTCCACATTCTAAGGAGTTCTGTTCTATAATCTGAAATATCACCAAGAAATTCAAAATCCTCTTTTGCGTCTTGGAATTCGGTTCTAAATATATCAGATTCTTCAACAAAATTTGATAGTTGGGAGATATAAGTGGTAGAATCAAAAATAACTTGTGCGTGAGAAAATGCCATGCTATCAGCAATAGAATAGATAAGCTGTTTATGCAGTTCATCTTTAACATCAGTAAAGGGAATGATCCCTTCGCCGTAGCTCTTTATTTTATGTAAAATGATCCAGCCATTATCATAACTGATTGGTTGAGACCAATCTCCGATACTGATCTTAGGAAGAGATGAATTTATCGATTCTGGTAACTCATTAAATTGTATGATCTTATTTTTGGGTAATGAATTATTACAGCCAAAAATTAGTTCTAATAATGAGGCATCAATTCCATCAGCAGCTTGTTTAGATATTGTTTTAGCTAATTCTAAATCATACGAAAAAATATAATCAAATTTCATAGATTTTTCTCGATAGAATTCATTTATCCTTTTATCATAGATATTTTTTAATTCATTTTCAGAAATAGATTGTTCAAGTTGCATAAGTTCATTTTGAATAGGAAAAATAACACCACCAATCTGTAAACTATCGGGTGTTCGAAAATCTTTCTTATGTGATTCAAAATAATGACTGAAATTAAGACTGTCTTTTTTGGAATAAGTTAAAATTTTTGGAAATTGACCACTAATTCTATTATAGCTTGGAATAAATTCAGGGAAAAAGGAGATAGCTTTGTAGAAAATATATTTCTTATCTATTGGTATGAATCCCCAAAGTTCTCCACGATTTATTCTAATTGCGATTATATCATCGACAATATTTGAGTTTTCAAATCTTTCTAGATAAATGCTTTCTTTAGATTCTGAAAGGTTGTAATCTTTTACGATATAAGCTATCTGATACTCATTTTCTGCATTTCTTGTCAAAAGAGATTTTAAGTTCTGTCGATATTCTTCTATACTGTTAGAGGAAAAAATAGATGGATTTGAAATTTCAACTTTAGTTACGACTACAACAGGAATAATAAATTTCTCTATATTTTCTTCAAAGTATTGTCTTTGAGATAAATCGCTTATTGTACTCGTTTTTTTTGTTTTGTATTCTTTCCAGATAGAATTTGCAATTACCTGTTCATCATTTCTAGCAATTCTTTTCTTATCTACTACAGAAAAAACAAGATATCCATTACCAATATTAATCGGTTCAGCAAATTGTCCTTCATTTAATTCAAATGCACTTTTTAGAATAATCTCTGGAAGAGCACCGAGTTTGTCATTCCGGCTAAGATAAGATGATTCAATTATGGGTCGAGATATATTCACTCCCGCTTGGAGCATTTCGGTTAATTGATGTGCTTTTTGCTTTGCTAAAATATGAGTTTCTTCTAATGAAAATTCCTCGCGGAGTTTTGTTGTATCTTCAATATTAAGTGTGGTGTCAGCCAATATCAATGTTGTTATTTTTCTACTTACAATAGGCTTAGCTGTCTCTTTAAATTCCTCGTTCAATACAATAAAGATATTTAATTTGATTTTTTCTTCTTTATTATATTTGTGTTTATTGCGTTTATAATACCACTCAAAATCTTCAACTGATGTTTCAATTTCAAAATTAATATCTTGTTTATCAATAATAGCATAACCGAGATTGATCTTTGTATTTTCCATAAAGTACTGCCTTCGCAGTTTGTCGTCAGTAAGATCAAAAGATTTTTCCAGAATAGTCCGTGTCTTCGCAATGAGAATCTCTTCCCTCATTGCAGATAGGATTTCCTTCCCATCAATTGTATTCTTAAATGTAAGGAATTTGTTCCTGTCAAATGTCCCGTTCGTTTGAAATCTGGGTAGATCTCCTACTTGATGAGCAAAGAATGCTTCCAGTTCAGAATCATCAACGTAGATCTTTTTCTCCAAAGCATAGTTTTTAATAAGATATTTATCAATAAGATTGGATAGAGCTAATTGCCTGATGCTGTAATATGAGTACACAAACTCACCATCATAATTATTCATCTCTTTTTGAAGCTCTGCCGAAGTGATCTTATAAACTCCCACTTCTGCAATGGTCTTAGCTAAAAGAAAAGAAGAACAAATAATTACAATTAAAGCTAAAATATACTTCATGTTTTAATCCCTAAATAATTTAATAATGTTAATAAATTAAATTATGAATATTTAATCAAGAAGAATTTATTTTGTTTATTTTCTTTTAATTTGACTTATTAGATAATAAACTTTATACTGAATTCAAAATGAAATTATTACTGAGGTTGTAAATGCTTATAAGTAAAATTGTAATTTTAATAATGTTAATTCTCATTTTACCAATTGTTCTTTCTGCAGAGATATTGGATACTCTAAGTACGACAGTTCTAGATTCTTGTTTGAATTATCTTCATTTGGAACCTATTGAGCTTGGTTTTGAAAAAGCATGGGTTAAGGATGATACATTTAAGCTTAAAATCGTGGATTATCTTTTGGATTATCCTTTGGAACTACCGGGTTATGTAGAAAAAACCGTAACCAATATAAAACAAAATAGTATAAAAGAACTTACAATATATTTAACACAACAACTCGATATTGAAATTGATGAAAACTTAATTTATCATTCAATAGATTCAGACAAACCAGAAGAGATAATTATTAATGCTCTTGATCAAGCGGAACCGTATTTAAAGAAATTCTATTCCAAACTGGATACTCTTGAAATTCACGACCTTGTTATGTCTGCACCAAATTTATGGTGTGGCGAAGATGATCCTGAAGATATAGCTCTAAAAGGAAGCTGGCAGCAGGAATATAATGTTTATGTAGATACTTCACGTTCGGTAGATAAAGATAGACTTCTGAATATTATGAAGAAACTTGATCGGAATTCTTTGCATACAGCAGGATTGATGTTCTTAAATGGAATAGAAGAATTGCAATGTGATAATTTTGAAAACTTAAGAAAGATCAGTAGCAAAAATATTGAAGGTGTTGAGGGTGATGTATTGTATTATACTCAAACAAAATATGGTGAGCTGATTATTGGCGGGAAAGGTGAAAATGTTTACTCACGTGATTTTGCCTTCATTATAGATCTGGGTGGAGATGATACATACAGATGTCGTGCCGGAGGAGCTTTAGGGACTCTGGGGAATTCTTATTCATTTGTAATCGATATTGATGGGAATGATGTTTATTTTAGCGAAGAAAAATCAATAAGTATGGGTTCAGGATTTTTGGGAATAGGAATGTTGTATGACCAGAATGGTAATGATGTTTACAGGGGAACACATTATTCTCTTGGGTCAGGTATTTGCGGTATCGGAATCTTGATCGATAGTGCGGGAGAAGATGATTACCGTGGAGGTTGTTTCACTCAAGGTTCGGGTCATTACGGCATCGGGATTTTACGAGATATTGGAGAAGATGACGATAGATATCTGGCAAAACTTTGGGCACAGGGATTCGGCTCAACTTTTGGTTATGGATTATTACATGATACAGGAGGTGATGATACATACAGAACAGGAGGGGAATATCTTCATGCACCGCTTTTGCCAAATGATTATCAATCATTCAGTCATGGTTTTGGAATGGGCTGGCGACCCAGAGCAGGTGGCGGGATCGGTGTTTTATATGACGAAAATGGTAATGACTTTTATGATGGTGAAGTTTTTTGTGAAGGTTCAGCCTACTGGTATTCATTGGGAATTTTAGTAGATGGCGGAGGAAACGATTCCTATAATGCTGCCCAATATGCTCAAGGTGCTGGAATTCATCTTGCAGTTGGTGCATTGTGGGAACAGGGCGGAGATGATCAATATCATTCGCGGAACGGTGTTGTAGGCGGAACCGCCCACGATCTTTCTGTAGCTATGCTGATTGATGAAAATGGTGATGATAACTACATTGTATCCGGTGGTTATGGAATTTCACTCACAAACTCATTTGCCTTATTCATAGATAAATTGGGAAACGATATGTATTCAACCTGGGAAGATTATAGTTTCGGTTCTGTGAGATGGGCAAGGGGATTTGCCGGATGCGGAATATTCATGGACCTGGAAGGAAAAGACAAGTATTCTCGTAACACGCTTGCCAAAGATGGTGGATTGTGGACACATAACGGTTGGGGAATTGGAATTGACCTGGAAAGAGATATAGTTACAAAACCTGCTGAAGAAATAGTGGAAGAAATAATACTGACTGCTGAAGATTCGCTGAAGACTACTGAAGAATTATTTGAAGAAGCATCTTTGTGGGAAGTGGGTTCTAACCGGGGGAAAGTTGCACGAGCTAAGAAAGCTTTTTTAGAAAGAGAAATAGAAGCTGTACAATATATTTGTAACAAAAAGTTAGGAACCACCAGCAGTCTGGAACTAAGATTAATAGATACGACCACAAAAGAATATCCTGATTCAATTGCACCATTGTTACTAAAAAAAATTAAAGATAAGAATAAAAAAATCCAGAAAAATGCGATACGGCTTTTGGGAGTTGCAAAATATAAACTGGCTTATGATTCACTTATCGAAATGCTTGAAGAAACAGAGTACGATTATTTAAAACGAAGCCTGATAGGAGCATTGGGCAGTATCGGCAATAAAAGTGCGACCGGTATTATTTCGGGTTTTATCGATGATGAAGATGAACTTTGCAGATTAAGTGTAATTTCTGCTTTAAAAAAACTAAAAGATAAAACTGCAAATGAAGTCCTTATAGATGCACTTGATGATAAAATATTCACAGTTCGTTCTGCTGCAATAACTGCCCTTGTTAGTTTGGCAAATCTGAATATTTCCAGATCATTATATAATAGAATAAAAAATGAGCAGTTCGATTATCCTGAACTGGCAGTTAGAACATTATCTAATATTGAATATACATTTACTGACAGCACAATGGTCGAATATAAAAAGCAGCGCAAAAGATCACATAAGTTATTTATTCAACTTATTACAAATTTAGATGAACGTATTCGTGCAGAAGCCGTGAAGGCAGTATATTTAAATTGTAGTCAAAAGAAAAAAAAGTGGCTTGAGAATCTAATGAAAGAAGAAATAAATCCATTTATAAAAGCTGCTTATGCTGAAATTATTAAAAAAGATAAAAAAGCTCACAGATGAACACGGAAAAACACGGATTAAAATTAATGCAGGTTTATTCTGACAACTGCCGGATTGAACCGAAATGTTTTGGATGCATCAAAATGATAGCTCCTGCATTTGGTTTAAGTAATAATTAAAAAAGAAAATAGAGAGGAATACAATGAAAAAGGTAATTATAATTATCAGTTTTATATTTGTAACTATGCTAATTGCAGTAGAACCGCATTTTATGAGTCAGCCAGCTATTTCACCTGATGGTGAAAAGGTATGTTTTGTATATAAAAATGATCTGTGGATCATATCTTTTACAGGTGGAGAAGCTCAGCGTATTACATCAACAGAAGCAGAGGAGTGGAATCCAAAATTCTCACCAGACGGTAAAAAGATCGCTTTCAATTCCAATAGAGATGGATGGACAGGTATCTATCTTTATGCACTAAACGGAGAAGAAATTAAAGTAGTGAATAAAGAAACACTAAATCTTTTAGATTGGTTTCCAAAAAGTAAATCGTTGCTTGTGCGTGGTTATGAAACCGGAAAAGGGAATATCTTTTATGAAGTGGAACTAGACGGTTCTTATAGGGAGATCACATCATTTGCCGGCAGGAACGCAGATCTATCTAAAGATGGGAATAAAATCATCTTTGATAGAAGAGGTAATATCTATCGAGAATCATATACCGGAAGTTATAACGGAGACCTTTGGGTTTATGAGATAAAAGAAAGTAAATTTACTAGATTAACAGAAACTGAACTTTCAGAAAAATTTCCTGTCTATTCTTCAATTTCTAACAGTGTCTATTTTGCAGCTTCCGACGGCAATGTGTTCCAACTTTATAAAATTAACAACGGAGATTTTGAACAACGAGAACAATTTACGAAATTTAAAAAATGGTCAGCCAGAAGTATTGCAATTGCCACATCAAACGACCGCATAGTTTTTGAAAGATTTGATACATTATGGAAATACGATCCTGCTACAGAAAAGGCTGAAGAGCTGAACATTGTAATGGTTCAGGATTGCTATGTGAATTCACTTGAAAGAGAAGATGTAAAAAATACGGCATCTAATTATGCAATATCAGACAATGGAAAACTTGTTGTATTCACATATAAATTTGATCTCTTTGCAGTTCCCGAAAGGGGGGGAGATGTAAGACAAATCACCAATGATCAAAGTGGAATTGAAGAGATACAGATCTTAGGTGATAACCAGACAATTCTGTTTACAAAAAGAACTGCAGGGCAATTGCAATTATACAGAGTTACTATTAAAGATATAAGTAATATCACAAAGTTAGAGTGGAGTGATGATAAATATATAGATTGGATTATGCGGGAAGGTAAAACTCTGGCAATTGGGTTTTCTGACGATAACAGAAAACATCAGGTAGCAATAGCAGATAGCTTATGTAACAACATTCAAACAATTATTTCAGATCAATATGTACCTAACACACTAACTATAAGTCCTGATGAAAAATTCATTTTATATAGTGAAACTCTTCCTGAGGAGTGGACTCAGCATCTCTATGTTTACAATGTTGAGAGCAAGGAGAAAGAAAAATTATATAATTTTGATGGCTGGATCTCAAAAATATTCTGGGGAAAGGATAACAAATCTACCTTCTTTAGTGAAAATGGGAATATTAGAAGAGCAGATTTATTAGCTAGAAAAGATTTTTATAATGAAGAGGATACCTGGAAAGATATTTTAGATTCTGTAAAAGAGAAGAAAGAGGATGATAAGAAAGATAAGAAGAAAGAAGTAAAAGATGAGAAAAAGAAGGATTCGTTGAAGATTGACACAGAAGGATTCTCCGATAGAATTACTACAATAATTACTAAATCGGGAAATAGCTGGATAGCGCATGTGATAGACGATTCAACATTTTATTATGTGAATTATAATAACAAAAAATATTCTTTAAGAAAAGCAGATTATACAGGTGAAAATGATAAATTGATAACTTCTTTATCTACTGTACCCGAAGATTTAAAATTCAACGAAAAGAATAAAGTATTCTATTATATTCTAAAGGAAAAATTGTATAAATATACTCCAAAAAAAGGTAAAAAAGCTGAACTGATTGAAATGGATTATAAATATTCTTACGATAGATTCCAATTGAATAATGATGTGTTCCAACAGGTTTGGGTGGAATTTGGAAAAGGATTTTATGACCCAGATATGCATGGGGTAAATTGGAAGAGATCGAAAAAAGATTTCTCAAAATATCTTCAATTTGCCAATACGCCTGATATCTTGAAGAAAATTATTGATGAAATGATCGGAGAAGTTAATGCTTCGCATACAGGGTTTTATCCGCGAAGTGATTCCAATTATAAAACTTATGATACTGCCTATTGCGGATTTGAATTTGATTACAAAAATTTTCCTAAAATCGGGATTAGAATAAAGAAGATCTATAAAAAATCTAAATTGAATAAACCGCACAATATAAAAGCGGGAGATATACTGCTTTCTGTAGATGGAGAAGAGATCGGGCAAGAAATGGATATTATTGCTAACTTTAAGAATAAAGTTGGCGAGAAAATAAAGCTTGAGATAATGTGCGGTGATAGTATGAAAGTCATTACAATAAAAGGATTAAGTAACAGCGAGGACCGTGCACTTTTTTACGATAACTGGGTGGAAGAACGAAGAATAAGAGTTGAAAAATTATCAGGTGGAAAGATCGGTTATCTCCATATAAGAAGCATGAATAACACAAGCTATCAAAAATTTATTCAGGACTTATTTGCGGAAAATGCTGATAAGAAAGCTCTGATAATTGATGTAAGAAATAACGGTGGTGGTTACATTCATGATAGATTGGTAGAAATCCTTACCAAGAAGCCTTATGCCCTGAGTACTTATAGAGGTTATGACGGCAAAGTAAAATATAAAAATCCTGGTAATACTGTAGATGTTCCAATGGCTCTATTGATAAATGAAAATTCATTCTCTGATGCTGAAATTTTTCCTACATTATTTAAGCAATTAGAATTGGGAATTGTGATAGGAATGCCTACCAGTGGATCAGTTATTGGAACTGGACATTATACATTTATGGATGGATCCAGTATGCGAATGCCCTCCACAGGATGGTTTACTCCAACAGGCAAAAATATGGAAGGAAATGGAACAATTCCTGATATTATTGTTGATCCAACTCCTGAACAGATAATTAACGATGATGATGTTCAACTTAAAAGAGCTGTGGAAGAACTATTGAAAAAGTTCTAAGAACTTTTTCAATTAAGGATTCGGGATTAGCGAGTGAAAGAAGCCTGTGAGAGAATTCTTGTCATGCTATCCGTTCTCCGTAGCAGACTACTGCGAAGGATGAAAGTTTGGCTTCAGCCGAGTATCGAAGTATGAGTAGAGAATTATGAATTGAAAATCTGTCTTTCTAACGAATCTTGCACGCTGCTCTTTTGGAAGGATCTCCGATTATAATTATATTATTCGTAAGACCTATGTAAGAAATTTCAGAATAACAGCAAATCCTCACTTTCCCAATTCTTCCATTTGACAAAAATTTGCTTCATAAAAATTTAGCTTAATGAAAATTAATATTATATTTATTTTAGTGATTTTAGTATTTAGCTCTATACTCTATTCACAAACTGAGATAGGACAAGGGCTTTTTGAAGAAGAACTTTTAAATTACATTTTACAAAATTTCAAAACTTTTACTACTTTAGGATATAATACATGCCGAGACATAATGTATTCAGAAATTGATTTAAAACCGGGCAATCAATTATCCTGCATTTATTCTGGTTTCACAATTACTATGGACCTTTCACAAGATCCAAGTATTTATGCTTATAATAATGGAATAAACTGTGAACATTCCTGGCCCCAGAGCATGGGAGCAGATGTTGAACCGCAGAAAAGTGATATGCACCATTTGTATCCTTGCAGAACTGGTGTTAATTCTTCCAGAGGTAATGATCCTTTTGGTGAAATCCCGGACCAAAATGTTGATAGATGGTATAGATTAGATGAAACTCTTTATACCATTCCTACTCAGAATATTGATGAATACTCCGAAAAAGAAAATGATGATCCTGATTTCTTTGAACCTCGGGAATCTGTAAAAGGTGATATTGCCCGTTCAATGTTCTACTTCTTTGCAATGTATGAACCTGCTGCAAATACTGCTTTCTGGAATACTCAGAAAGAAACTCTGCAGGATTGGCATGAATACGATCCGGTAGATGCAACAGAATTAGACCGAACCTGGGCAATTGCTTCCTATCAGGAAAACAAACCAAATCCATTTGTGATCGATTCAACCTTATCAAGAAGGATCTGGTTCTTTGAAGATTCTATTGCTGTACCACAAGAACTGGCAATAACTAAAGAGAACAATAATATTTTTCTTTCCTGGACTTCAGTTCCAACGGCTGTAACTTATAATATATATGGTTCTATTGATCCCGTGGATGGTTTTTATTATCTTCTATCAACACCTAATACAACGATATCTTATCCTATCTCAGAATCTAAATTCTTTTTTAAAGTTACTGCTGTAAAATAGTATTTAACCAAATAGTATATAGCTTTTAGCCTTGAGAAATCGGGGCTTTTTTTTAATTATTGTTTTTCAGTCGAAACATACGATTAGTTAAGATTCATAAAATTAATGAATTGGGAATTATGATCGGGATGCTTACCAGTGGATCAGTTATTGGAACTGGACATTATACATTTATGGTTTTCAATGTGAAATGTGAAAAGTGAAAATTTGTGATTAATCAGTAGAACATGAAGTCGAATGACATTTGAGTGGAGCTTCACCGTGCCGTTTGTACTGTAAAAACTGATGAGAGAAATAAGGATTTGAACATAGCATCAGAATTCTTCATTTTTTTGTATGGGATATAATCTGATGGTAGAATACCAATCTTAGATTTTTCCTTCTGCTTTTAATTTAGCATAAATTTTAGGATATTCTTTTTTCATACAATCAGGACAAATTGCATGTGAAAAATCTACATCACTTCTTGCAGCAATATAATGTTCCACGTTTGTCCAGAAACCTGAATCATCGCGAATTTTTTTGCAGGAAGAACAAATCGGAATCAAACCACTCAAGGTTTTAATCTCAGAAAGTGCTTTTTCAAGTTCGGAAACAGTTTTCTCAAGTTGCAACTTTTGAGAATATAACTCTAAAAATATCTTCACCTTACCTATGAGAACTTTTGGAACGATTGGCTTCGTAATGAAATCTACAGCTCCTGCTTCTACACCCTTTATTTTGTAAAAATCATCAGAATAAATTGCCGACACAAATATTACGGGCAGATATTTTGTAATTGTTACATTTCTCATCAATTCTACAGTTTCAAAGCCATCCATTTCCGGCATTTGTACATCTATCAAAGCCAGAGCAAATTCATGTTCCAGAGTTAATTGCAGTGCTTCATTACCGGATAATGCTCTGATACAATCTATATCAATATTTTGTAACAAAGTCTCCAGAACTATCAGATTTGCCAGTTTATCATCTACGATCAATATTTTAGGTTTATTCATTTCAATATTCCCTTTAAAAAAAATCCTATTTATACATCCACACCCTCATCAACGAAAGCAACTTGTCAATCTGCAGCGGTTTTGCCAGGTAGTCATTTGCTCCTGCTGCCAAACATTGTTCCTTATCTCCTTTCATTGCTTTGGCAGTAAGAGCAATAATCGTAAGATCTCTGTATTTAGTTTGCTTTCTGATGTTTTTCATAGTTTCGTATCCATCCATCACAGGCATCATAATATCCATCAAAACCATATCAAACGGTTTTTCTTTTTCCAGTATTTCCATAGCTTTCTTACCATTTGCGGCACTAAAAGTTTCCATACCTTTTTCTTCCAGAATGTGAGAAACTGCAAATACGTTTCTCATATCATCATCTACTACCAGCACTTTTTTACCTTCAAAAAGTGCGTCTTGATCATAAATTCTGGAAATTATCTTTTGTTTATTTTCAGGCATTTCATCTACAACCTGATGTAGGAATAGAGCAGTTTCATCCAGCAGCCTTTCATCCGACTTTACACCTTTAATGATAATGGAACTCGTATATTTATTCAATTCGAATTCCTCTTCTTTAGTAATATCTTTTCCTGTATATATTATAACAGGAGGGATTGTTATATTCAATTTTTCCAGTTCTTTTAGAACTTCAAATCCGGTAATATCCGGAAGTGAAAGATCAAGCACGATACAATCAAACTTATTTTTTTTAATTTTTTCAATTGCTTTCTTGCCTGAACCGACAGCTGTGATTTTTATTTTATTTTCACCTAATAAAGTTACAATAGCATTCTGCATTGGTTCATTATCCTCTACAATCAGTAGATCTTTTATATCTTTAGCGTAGAATGATTCCATTTTTTTGAAGGCTTTATCAAGCTGATCTTTGTTCACTGGTTTCATTAAATAGCCTATGGCGCCTTTTTGAAAAGCATCGATCGTTTCTTCCATTGCAGACATCATATGTACAGGAATATGACGCAAGTGAGGATTTTCCCTTAATCTGTCCAATACACACCATCCATCTATCCCTGGTAATTTTATATCCAAGATTATGGCATCTGGAATATACTCTTTTGCTAGTTGTAATCCAGTTTCACCATCTCCGGAATGTAGAAATTTAAAATGCTTATCTCTGCAAAAAGTACGTAAAGTTTTTGCAAAATTAAGATCATCTTCAACTAGTAATATTTTTCTATCATTCTCGGTTATATCGTTTCTATCATCATCTATAGATGGAGCAGGTTTATTATCTTTACGCTCGGCAATTTTTGGAACTGTATGTTCTATTCTACGTTCTTTAGATTTTCGTCTATCAACAATATCACTCGTAACAGATTCTTTTATAATTTTCGGAATAATGATCGTAAAAGTTGATCCTTTCCCTTCTTTACTTTTAAGTTGAAGTTCACCACCTAACAGTTTTGCAAGTTCGCGGGATATGGAAAGTCCAAGTCCAGTTCCTCCGAATTTTCTGGAAGTGCTGCCATCTGCCTGTTGGAACGCTTCAAAAATGGCACTCAGCTTATTTGCAGGAATACCAATACCTGTGTCTGTAACGCTTATTGCTATTGAATTTTGATATTTAAGTCCACTTTTAGAAAGATTCATCTCAGGATCAGGTTGTTTAAACTCTACTGTTATACTACCTGTTTCAGTAAATTTAATAGCATTAGAAAGTAAATTTTTAATTATCTGCTCAATTCTCTGTTGATCTGATAATATACTTTCGCTCAGATTTTCTGCAATATGAACTTTCAATTCTAGTTCTTTTAACCTGGTTTGGTGTTGGAAATTTCTATTTATACTTCTAGACAGGTCAGCCAGAAATACATCCTGAATATTTACAATCATCTTGCCTGCTTCAATTTTGGAAAGATCAAGAATCTCATTTATCAGGTTTAGCAGATCATTTCCACTAGCATAAATAATTTCAGCAGATTCAATCTGTTTCTCAAGAAGATTTCCTTTACTGTTATCAGCCAGATCTCTGGAAAGGATTAGCAAACTATTGAGTGGAGTTCTGAGTTCATGGCTCATATTTGCCAGAAATTCTGATTTGTATTTACTGGCAATTGCCAGATCCTCTGCTTTCTTTTCAATTTCTTTTCTAGCAACTTCGATCAATCTATTCTGTTCCATAATCTCATTTTTCTGTCTTTCAAGGGATTCAGTTTTTTCTTCCAGTTCTCCATTGGTTGCTTTAAGTTCTTCCTGTTGCTCCTTCAGTTTCTCTGTTGACACTTTCAATTCTTCTGTTTGTTCTTCTAATTCTTCATTGGATGCCTTAAGCTCTTCCTGTTGAGTTTGTAATTCTTCAGATTGATTTTGTGTCACGTTTAATAGTGTTTTTAGTTTCACGCGAGATATGGATGTATTAACCGCAATGCCGATATTCTCCAATGCAGAATTAATAAAGTCCATTTCAACTACAGAAAATTCTTTAATAGAACCTAACTCGACCACGCCGAGCACATTATCTTCAAAAATGAATGGGGCAACCATAATATTCTTTGGTACTACGTCACCCAAAGAAGAATTGATTCTGATATAATCTTCAGGGATATCGGAAAGCGTGATCATCTCCTTTTCAAAAGCAGCTTGTCCGACCAAACCTTCTCCAAATTTAATTCTGGAATTTAAATTTTTCCGAACAGTAAAAGCATAACTACCCGTTAATTTAAGTTCATTCAATTCTTCTTCAACCAAGTATAAAGCTCCTATCTGGGCATCAATATATTTTGCAAGGAATGTAATGATCGATCTGGATAGACTAATTACATTCTGATCACCACGCATCTTTTTATTTAATTTGTTCTGCCCGGTTTTAAGCCAATTCCTTAAATCTCCTTCTATTGAAGCATTATTAACTTTACTTGTCATTTTATTCAATGCAATGATTAACTCATCCTTAGATGATCTGGGTATCAATTTTGCAGTATAATCACCAGAAGAAACAAGCTTGGAATAATCTACAATTGCAAGTGTGTTATTTTTTAGATCTCTAAACGACTCTGCCAGATTTCCTATCTCATCTTTACGTTTAATATTCAAATTATGATTCAAATCTCCTAATGCAATTGAGTTAGCAATTTTTGTAATCTTCTTAATAGGTTTTGAAAGAGTACCTGAAAAATATATTGATACAAATATAACAAGAATCATTAATAAAATTCCTATCATTAATATTCGTCTAACCAATTTTGTTGCCGGAGAAAATGCTTCATCCTTATCAATTTCAGCAATTACTACCCAATCAAAATCAGTTCCAAAATTTTCATTTAATCCAGCATCTTTATAAAAACTTAAAACAGAGATACCTCTATAATCCTTAATAATATGTGTTCCAGATTTATCCTGTAAGCTAAGTTTAACACTTTGCGTTTCAACCTTTTGCCTAAGAATGGTTGATTCGGTATCAAACCTTGAATCTGATTTCATTAAATAGTCATTACCAACAATATAAGTTTCTCCAGTTTCACCCAGACCGATTACTCCCTGCATGATTTCATTTATTTTTTCAAGACTTAATTGCATGGCAATTACAGCAATTAATTTACCATTAGCATCAAAAACCGGTGTCCCAATAAATGCAGCGTTCTCTGCTGATGGACTATAATAAGAAAAATCTACCATTATATTTTTTCTATTGCTGATAACTTTATTCCATAATTTTCCTAAACCACTATAGCGATATTTACCCAATGCTAAATTAGTTCCCAGATCATCTTCCTTTAATGCTGTGTACATTACATGCCCATGATCTGAGCAAATAAGGAAAATATCTTCAAAATTATATCTTTTTATGTATTTTTTAAAAAATGGATCAATTTCATTATATATTTTTTTATACTTGGCAGTTGACACATCAAAGTTACTCTCTGTAGTAGCACCACTTTCATCATGATATTTATATAAAATATCAAATGCTCTTGTAATATTATCAGCTTGTGAAAGAATTTCCAGATCCCTGAATTTTCTACTAATAAATGCAACAATTTGATCACCCTTGAAAGTACCAACAGATTCTAATTTTTCGAAAGCACTTTGTTCAAGTACATTCCGCGAACTAAGATTGCTTATAATAGCAATGATAACGATTGGAATAATTGATATAATAAGAAACAAAATTGTTAACTTAGCACTTAAACTTTTAGCAATAAAATTCGTGGTCTTCATTTTAACTCTCCGTTCTCTTTTCATTCATATAATTATTAGTTTCTAATTCTTTGTTGATGGCTTGCAATTCTTCTTGCTGGGTTTTAAATTTTTCTGTAGAAGCTCTAAGTTCTTCTGTTTGTTCTTCCAGTTCTTCATTAGATGCACGCAATTCTTCTTGTTGTTCCTTAAGTTTTTCTGCCTGTTTATTTGTCTTTTCTAGTATCATTTTTAACTGCTCTCTTGAAAGGGTTGAATTAAAAGCAATGGCAATGTTCTCCAGAGTAGATTTTATAAATTCTATCTCAAGAGCTGTAAACTCGTTTATAGAACCCAATTCCATTACACCAAGTACGTTGTTTTCAAACATGAATGGTGCTATTAAAAGAGTCTTTGGAACAAATTCTCCAAATGTAGAATTTATATTTATATAATTATCAGGAATATCAGAAAGAGTTATTATCTCTTTTTCAAGTGTTGCTTGTCCAACTAAGCCCTCACCGAATTTAATTTTACGAATCACATCCTTTCCTTTTGATAAGGCATAGCTGCCAGTATAAACGAGGCTTTTTTTACTTTCATCAACAATATAAACACTGCCGATCTGAGCTTTTAAATACTTTACTATAAAAGTGATTACTGTTTTGGATAGAGTTTTTATATCTTGGTCCCCACGCATCTTATTACTTAGCTTATTCTGTCCGGTCTTAAGCCAATTTTGTATTTCATTCTCCCTTGAAGTTTTATGAAGTGATTTGGTCATCTCATTTAGTGCTATACTCAGTTCATCTTTTTCTGATCTGAGCTTTATTTCTATGCTATAATCACCCGATGAAATTGTTTTTGCATGATTTGTGATAGCAAGCATACTTTTCTGTAATTTTCTGAAAGACGAAGCCAGTAATCCGACTTCATCTTTGCTGTTGTATTCGATTTTATGCTCAATATCTCCTAAAATATGTTGTCTTGAAACCTTGTTAATCATCATTAAAGGTTTAGTAATAACTTTGCGGATTAGAATGAGAATAAATATTATACCACCGATTGCTAATAGTACTGATAAACTAATTATTAAAAAATTCAATGTATTACGATTTTTTAT
>Ga0307992_1000575_pt1 | contig 23167 bp, 21 predicted proteins | sample EllFjometagen133_FD_203162 | JGI IMG/M metagenome (GOLD analysis project Ga0307992, IMG submission 203162) | Marine microbial communities from Ellis Fjord, Antarctic Ocean - #133 | ecosystem: Environmental > Aquatic > Marine > Unclassified | place: Southern Ocean | collected 2014-10-08
AGCGTACGTTTCACCGCATTGGTCACAATCTGATTCAGATTGGGGTGGAGGGACTCTCTCACCTTGGTCTGTATTACCTGACCTTCTGTGGAGATCAAAGCATTAACAACCACCCTGCCTTCAATACCTGCTTCACGCATGGAACGTGGATAATGAACACGCGTTCCGAGACTTTCATAACCCTCGACTGGGCGAGGTTTTATAAGCTCTACTGAATCCTTTTCCCCAAAAAGCCAGGCGCATTGCTGGAGGAGTATCAACAAACAAATTGACTGAATTACCACGATTGGGAATCGATATTTCTGTGCTCGCATAAAACACCTCCTCAGGTCATATCTGGACGGACTTAAATATAATGGAATGCTTGTTAATAACAATGCTTTAGGGCACCATCGCAGGCCCTCAAAGGGGGTGAATAACTTACCTTATTTGCTGGAAATATCAGTCTGTGATGAGTAGAGGCAGCAGGCTCTTTCCGTCCACCTTATTCAGGGGCTTCACACCGAGGAGATCACCAATTATAACGGCCATATCCACAGTAGCGACAGAATCCATGAGGCTTCGAGGCTGCGTATTCACAGAGCTGAAGACCAGGGGAACGTGACTATCATATTCGCATGGGGTACTGTGTGAGGTTCCATATAGATTACGGAATAGCTAGCCTTCTTCTACCAGGGTATACACATCTGGACTCATCTCGGGGTGCATAAAATTTCTCAGACGGTAAGCCCGGTAATCATCAGGGGTTGCAGCCAGCAACTCGGTCTTAGTGTAGAGCCGATACACCCCTTCTACTGATTCCATATAAGTCTGCAGAATGGAATCCACTACGGATTGCTCAACCCGAAGTGAATCCATCATGAAGAAATCATAGTAATAGTTTGAGCCTTTGCGATGGATGTACTCGTGGCTTCCATAGAGTGAATCCAGCTCAGCATGGGCCTTGGCCCGGGTTGCCAGATAGAATTCTTCATCGACACGACCACCATATATGTGCTGAACATGGGTCCAATGTTCAGGAAGCGGCATGCCACCATGATCTGCAATCATCACAAAGACGACATTTTCCAGACCTACTTCCTGATCAAGGAAGTCAATAAAGATCATGAGATAGCCATCAACTTTAACGAGATGATCCATAACCTCCTGGGAAAAGGGACCATAATAATGAGCCAGTAAATCCAGTGTTGATAATCCAATATTCAGGATATATGGAAACTTATCCTGACCCATGTCAGCTTCCTGTACTATAGTGGTTGCTAAATCCAGGGTCATACGGTCCATCCAGGGACGACCGGCGATTTCAGTCTTAATCTTAGTATCATCCCGTTCTGCTTCAAAACCAATGGGAAATACCGGGCTGTAAGTAGCCTTGTCAAAACGATCTGTTTCAGCATAAAAGGAGTCACCATGGGTATACTCAGCTAGAAGTGCGGGATCTACATCGTTCGTCCAAATTGAATCCCGATAACTCAAGATATTCAGGTTGCTATTGAACCTGGAGAACCATTCCGGGATAGCGTCTGTGTAATATTCTGTGGTGGTAAATGATCCCTTCCAATTGTACCAGATAGCCAGATCAGGGTTTTTACCAGACATCATAATGGATGCTCTATCCTTACAGGATACACCAAACACTTTTGACTCAGGCGAGACCGCTTTGAGCCAATCTCCATAGGTTGTGGCAGCCACCTTGTCATAAGATACCTGATAAGCCGAAATATCCAGTGCATTGACATCTGGATCCTCTACGCAATACACATCCTTCTTTTGAATGCGGTCATACCAATTATTTCCAATAATGCCTACCGGACCGGGGTGCAGTCCAGATCCCAGAACAAAGTGTCCAGGACCGATAGCGCAATAACCATGTTCATGATGGGCATTTTCGAAACTGGTTCCGTGTTCCTCCAGCCATTTGAAACCTCCGGTAAAAACAGGACGGTAATGGTCATAGACAAAATGGGCAAAGTGGTCAACGGAGATCACCACAACAAGACGGGGTTTCTGTTAGGGTTTACAGGAAATGAGGAACAGTATGGTGAGGAGCAAGAGAATATTTTTTGGGGTGTGCATGGTATTCTTTTGGTTTCTGTTTTCCAGGCTGGGATTCGAATCCCAGCCTGGTTAAACTTCAATTCATGGTTATTCGGACATTTATAACGCCTTCATGATTTCAATATGTTCTCTCAGCTTATCAAGAGATTGGGCATAATGATCGAGCTTGTCGCGTTCCTTGGTAACCACAGCCTCAGGAGCGCGGTCCACAAAGTTTTTATTGGCCAATTTGCCCTGAACCGATTTCAGCAATCCTTCAGTTGTGGCAATTTCCTTCTCAAGACGCTCAATCTCTTTTTTAAGATCAATGATACCTTCAAGTGGGATGAAGAGCTCCATTTTCTCCACCATGGCAGAAGCGGAAAAGCCAGGTTTTTCTACATCAAGTCCCAGTGTGATGTCATCACAACGGGTGAGCCTGGCGATAGTTTCCCGAGTTTTGGTCAAAATGTCCAACTGAGCTTGACTATGTACACACCCCACCAGTTTGATACCATGTGATGGTGGTACATTCATCTCAGAGCGAATGGTCCTTACTGCAGTAATGACCTTCTTCAGAAAGTCAGTTTCTTTGGCTTCAGCAGGAGCATCAAATGCTTTGGTTACTTCTGGCCAGGTTGCCACAATGAGATCAGGTTCATCTGCCAGTTTGATCTGTTGCCAGATCTCTTCACTCATAAAGGGAGCATAGGGATGGAGCATTTTAATGATATCCCGAAGCACATAAATAACTACCGACATGGCGGTCTGCTTCTGGGCTTCCGTACCATCATAGAGGCGTAACTTGATCATCTCGATGTACCAGTCACAGAAATCATTCCAGATAAAGTCCCACAATGAGCGAGCGGTTTCGTCAAAAGAAAACCCTTCGAGCTGTTTGGTTACTCTCTTGATGGTCACATTGAGACGATGGAGAATCCAACGATCCGGCAACTCAAGACCTTGCCATTTTTCGGGATTAAGATGATCCGCCATGAGGTCGAAATCCTTATTCATGAGGACAAAACGACTAGCGTTCCAGACCTTATTCATAAAGTTACGGGCCACATCCAGCCGTTCCTCGGTAAAGAGAATGTCCTGACCTTTAGGAGCAATGAGCATGACACCAAAACGCAATGCATCGGCACCATATTTATCAATCAAGTCAAGTGGATTGGGTGAATTTCCCAGGGATTTGGACATCTTTCGTCCATCGCTATCACGAATGATGCTGGTGAAGTAGACATTCTCAAAAGGAATGTCACCCTTAAACTGATACCCCGCCATGATCATACGGGCTACCCAGAAAAAGATGATATCTGGACCGGTGACCAAGTCATTCGTAGGATAATAGTAATCGAGATCCTTGCTGTCCTCAGGCCACTGATGTACTGCAAAGGGCCATAACCAGGATGAAAACCAGGTATCCAGGACATCTTCATCCTGATGAAGTTTGTCTGACCCACACTTGCTACAAACTGTGGGACTCTCAACCTGAACCATCATCTCATTACAATCCTGACAGGTATACACGGGAATACGGTGACCCCACCAGAGTTGGCGACTGATACACCAGTCTTTGATATTGGTCATCCAGTGTTCGTAGGTCTTGGTCCAATGAGCAGGATGAAATTTAATCTTGTCATCACGGACAGCTTGGAGAGCAGGTTTGACCAACTCGGTCATATTCATAAACCACTGTTCAGACTCATAAGGCTCAATCGGCACATTGCCACGTTCGGAGTAACCGACTTTGTGGACATATTCTTCAATTTTCCCCATGAGACCCAGCTCTTTAAGCTGCTCAATGACAACTTCACGAGCTTCGAATCGGTCGAGACCGATAAACTTGCCAGGAACATTGCTGTTCAAACTGGCATCTTCATTAAAAATGTTGATGAATTCCAGGTTGTGGCGTTTGCCCATTTCCCAGTCATTGGGATCATGGGAAGGAGTTACTTTTACACAACCCGTTCCAAAATCTTTGTCCACATATTCATCAGCAAAAATGGGGATTTCACGACCCACCAATGGCAGTACCACATGTTTGCCAATGAGATGCTGATAGCGCTCATCATCTGGATGGACAGCCACACCACTATCACCCAACATGGTTTCAGGTCGGGTGGTGGCTACAACGAGATAGTCAGAAGAATCCTTGATGGGATAACGCATATGCCAGAGATGACTGTTGCGTTCCTGATAGATAACTTCTTCATCAGAAATAGCCGATTTGGTTTTGGGACACCAATTGACCAGGCGTTTTCCGCGATAGATATATCCTGCATTGTAGAGCTCAACAAAGGAGTGGAGTACGGCTTTATAATAGTCATCATCCATAGTGAAGCGTTCCCGCTCCCAGTCACAGGAGGCGCCCAATTTTTTGAGCTGGTCAATGATGATACCGCCGTATTTCTCCTTCCATTCCCAGGCATGTTCCAGAAAGGCCTCTCGACCGATCTCATGTTTGGTGATGCCCTTCTCACGAAGCATGTTGACAACTTTAGTTTCTGTGGCGATAGAGGCATGATCGGTACCAGGTATCCAGCAAGCTTCACGACCCTGCATACGGCGCCAGCGTATGAGAATATCCTGCATGGTATTGTTGAGGACGTGGCCCAGAGTGAGAATTCCCGTCACATTGGGTGGTGGAATAACAATGGTATAGGGTTCTTTGGTGTCATCAGGTTCTGAGTGGAAATAATTTTGTTCCAACCAGTGCTGGTACCATTTGTCCTCAATGAGTGAGGCATCGTAACGCTTGCTAAGTTCTTGTGTCATGTCGAAATCTTACCTTTATTTATCATCAGCTAGTCATTGCGAGGACGCCGCTGCTAGCGGGGGACGTGGCAATCTCGATTTTGGAGATCACTGCAGTCGTCCCGACATACTTGTCAGAACTCCTTCGTGAAGACGGGAAAGGGTTTGCATTCCCAATAACAACTGTCTTTTTATCAAATTTTCAAGCTATGAATTTAGACGCCGTGATAGGGTGGTGTAAGGGGAAACTAGTTTAAAGTTGATGGGTTTTTGAGTTAGAGGGTTGCTGAATTTTTGAGTTTTTGGGTTCTATGGGTTCTATGGGTTTTTGAGGTAAGTGTTGAAGGGCGCAGGGGGTGCTAAACTTTTGCATGATCCTATTCGTGTCTTCGCGAGCCTGTCCGCCGTACTGCGTACTTGCAGGAAGGCGGGCAAAGCGAAGCGATCTCGGGCTACTCTCAATCCAGGGAATCGGAGATTGCCACAGCTTTCACTTCGTTCAAGTTTCGCAATGACGTACCGGATATTTGACATTAGCAAATGGTTTATTAATAACGAATAGCTAGACTGATGGAGGCATCATTTTGCCAGGATACGACTGTATCCTCGTCAAAAATTACAAAGGCGTCGCCATAGGTCCATTTATTGGGCTCGATAATATCCGGGGCGCCCTGGATGGAGGCGACCTCATCCCAGCTTGAGCCCACACCGAAATAGCGATCGGAGTAGAAGCGATTGGGATCCAGGATCATACCTACTTTCAAAGGATTTAATTCTGAGGAAGTCCATGAAATCACTTTGTCCCCTTCGAACTCAACTGTGGAAAAACCATAGCGCCATTCCGGACCCCTGATTTGTAGTGGTGGTCCCTGAACTGTGGACACCCACTCCTTATCAGAACCCAGGGTAAAAAATGTATCCTGGACAACCTCTTCAACCACAGGCACCACTTTTTTAGCCGTCGCTTTTGCTCGGGTCTGGTCGACCTCTTTTTGTTGAAGCGCTTTTATTCTGGCTGCATTCTCCAGGTTTGACTTTTGGGTGAATTGTTTATAGCGATCCTCAGGTGAATCACTGAGGGATGAACCCAGCATAAAGAGGAAGCCCACCAAGATAATCAGGATGGTAGCTACAAAAAGGGCGGTGGCCCCTGGCAAATAATCGCCAAAGGACATGCTTTCTTCAAAAAGGTCTGGTTCCGGTTCTGGTTTTTTCTTGGGCCGTGGCGGGGTTTTCGGCCGCTCCTGTTTTGGTGGCGGCTTGGGTGGTTCTTGTCGCGGTGGTGGTTTGGGTTCTGCCCGGGGTCTGGGACGAGGTCTTTGCTGCTGTTGTTGGTAGCGCGGCGGTGTATTGGGGGGCTCAAAACCCATACCTGCACCGGCATTCTCGTCCTTAACATGGCGGAAGTGGCCGTATTTCTCAACATAGGAGAGGGCCACGGTTTTGGCCTCGTTGATGACTTTGATCTGGGCTTCGGCTTTGGCGCCAACCCGTTCATCATTCTGAAAGCGGTCGGGGTGCCAAATTTTAGCCAGATCACGATAGGCTTGTTTGACATCATTGGCGTCAGCGGTTTTCTCAAGACCAAGGGTTTTGAGTGCTTCGGCTATTTTCATGCCTTTACTGGCCATGGATGTTTTTTACCCTTTCAAGCGCTTGATGACAATTCGTATATGGCTTTTAAGATATTCGGGTGACACTCAATAATCTAGAGCATATCTCTGATTTTTCTCGGACTTACCCATAAGTTTCCAACAGAGGTAGCCAGAGACAATCAACTGAGTTCTTGATTAAATAGTCAGAAGGCCTAGATTCCCATATGATTTAAATTTGGGATGGGGGGTTCAATGCAACAATCCGCTTTTATAAACCCAAACCGAATGCCGTCAGCAGGTAGCAGGTAGCAGGTAGCAGGTAGCAGAACTGTTTTGTATATGAAATTCAAGACCTTTGGGGAACCCCATAATAATATTTATTCGAGACCGTATAAACACTGTTAGAAAGGCCGCAAATATTGAAACGAATTATAATCCCTACTCTACTCATTCTAGTAATTTCGAGCTGTGAACTCATTTCACCTAGTGAAAACAATACCACTCCTCAACACTATAATGGACAGTATGAATCTGGTTTTGATGGATATTTATACAGTATGAGTCAGGAGAATAGACATGATGCAAAAATCGCAGAAGCGCAAATCGTATTCACCAAACAAGATACAGACAGCTCCTTTTTAACCCACTCTGATTCTCTTGGAATGTACAATATTTCACTACCTCTAGGTGTCTACCATGTTGAGGCAAGTCATCCAACACATGAAACATTCAATACCTGTGATGGATTCTATTATGCGCAGACAGAGGAATCTAACCGTGCTGATATATATCTTTGGCAAAAAGGTGAATGTTCTTGCCCTGAATCTGGTCTACTTCATGGCAATAAGAACTACAATCCTAACGATTTTAGTGATCGGGCACCTGATGTTCAGTTAAGCCTTAGTCAGCCAAATGTTGGTGTTGGCGATACAGTACAAATAACTATTTCTGGAAGCGATGATACAGGACTTGTTCATGTATTTTGGAAGTTGATTGGAACATGCAATTCAAATATTGAGGGTGGTACAATCTTCTGCCAGGGTGATACCGTTGCTGAACAAACTTGGAATTTAGTACTTTATGAACCTGGCAATTTTCTAATCACTGCAAATGCCCGTGATATAGCTTTTCCTGTAAGTATGGAGGCTCATGAGGCATCTTCAGCATTCGGAAAGGCATGCGTTAATTTGATCGTTGAATAAGCGGCTTTCTAATAAAAGCTTAGAACAGACTCACATGCAAAGACGTGGATGGATACAATTAACTTACAAAGCGATGCTTTCTTGAGAAGCAGCTCAAGCCTAAAGCGTTAGGAGCACAATGGAAAGGATATCGGATTGAAGGAATCTGTTGATTCTACCCTTGAGTGGAAAGCGCTGGTTCACCAGGGCTACGATCGATGCGCTGAGTCGTACGCGGTGGCGCGAGGGCGAGACGATGGGGAGCAACTGACTCCTCTCTTCCGGGTTCTAGGGGATCAAGCAAGCATTCTTGACCTCGGCTGCGGAGCAGGCGTGCCAATTGCCCAGGCGCTTGCACGGAGGCACGGGGTAACAGGAATCGATTCATCAGCGAAGATGATTGAGCTTGCCAAAAATGCTGTACCAGAGGCGCGATTTTTTCAGGGGGACATTCTGGAAATCGAACTAGAGCGAAACGGATTTGATGCCGTAGTCGCGATCTTCGTGCTGTTCCACATCCCGCGGGAGGAGCACAAACGCGTATTCGAGCGTGTGTGGTCTTGGTTGAAGCCTGGAGGTCACTTCCTAGTCAGTGTGTCCGGGGAGGCCGAAGCTCCATACGCTGAGGCCGACTTCTTCGGGACACGGATGTACTGGAGTAATCTGGGGTATATGGAGTACCGCGAGCATCTTTCTGATCTCGGGTTTGCGATAGTTGAGGAACGGATCATTGGCCACGGGTATGGTCGCTCGAAGATAGCCCGGGATGAGCGGCATCCGATGATCCTCGCTCAGAAACCCTTGACATGAGTGGCGGGTGAAACGTAGACGGGCTCAACCCTAAAGCTTTATACGCGAAAATTACACTTAGTGTTTTCAAAATATTCGGAAATATGAAAAATGGATAACATTCAAACATTTTGGGACAAACAAGCAAAGAAGTATGATAATAGTGAGAGGCAGTTTGAGCAGATATTTAAAAAAGTGGTTCCAAAAACAAAAACTTATCTCACAAAAAACGATACTGTTTTAGACTTTGGATGCGCAACAGGTACAAAAACATTAGAGCTCGCAGAATCATCTGGATTTATTTATGGAATTGATATCTCACCAGAAATGATCAATGAAGCATTGAATAAACTCAAAGCAAAAGAAAACATAAGCAATGCTGGATTTACATCCGGACCAATTTTTAAAAATGAGTTCTCAAGTAAAGTTTTCGATAAAATAATATCATACGGCGTACTTCATTTGATAAATGATAAAGAAGATGTTATCCAAAGAATACATGAAATGTTAACACCTGGTGGATTATTTATTTCAACAACCGCCTGCTTAAAAGATAAAATGAAATTGAAAAACAGAATTGAGTTCCTGTTATATGTAATCATAAAAAAACTGGGTATCTTTCCATTACATTTAAATATGTTCACAACAACAGATGTTGAAAAATTAATGATCGATTCAAAGTTTGAGATACTTGAAAGCGAACGTATCTTTAATGGAATAACAATTAGCTTTATCGTTGCGCAGAAGAAATAATTATGCGTATAACAAATATTTACCCCGCTTATAGACTCTCCACCTCAAAAGTTTCACTTTTGAAGTGGAGAATCAAAAGCGTTATACAAATAAACAGATAGAGTAATCTTCATGAAAACGGGTATCAAGATATCTCACATAGCTCCATGTGGAATAAACTGTCGGCTTTGCATTGGATATACTAGAGCCAAGAACAAATGTGATGGCTGTCTAACACCCAACACCAAATGCAGCAGGAACTGTACTTTGCGTTTCTGTACTAAACGTGAAGGGGAATACTGCGATCATTCCTGTTCATCCTTCCCTTGTCTGCGCTTGAAAAACCTAGATAAGAGATATCGGCGAAACTATGGTATGAGCATGATAGAGAATCTAATGCAGATAGAGGATTTGGGTATTAGACAATTCGTCAGAAATGAGAACACCCGCTGGGCCTGCCCCGTCTGTGGTGAATTGATCTGTGTACATAGACCTAAATGTTTGAATTGTGGGACATCAAGAAATGCATAACAAATCACTTAATATGATGTTCAATCGCTACGTGAGCAAAAGCAGGTTAGTTCAAACGTTATGTGTTGAATAGTAAATCCATTCAGGAGACCTATGGAAAATAAAAGAGATCAAGTAATAGTGTATGGGGGGACCGGTTATTATGGTCGCGAGGTGGTCCGTGGACTCGTCAATAAAGGAGTCTCTGTTAAGGTATTAAGTCGGGATAGTGCCAAGGCACAGGTAACTCTTGGAGAGGATGTCGAGGTGATACAGGGTGATGTTACAGACCACCAAACCATAGTCGAGTCTTTAAGGAACGTCACCGCAATCATCATTTGTCTTTCAGCAATGAGTAACAAACTAATTCGCAAAATAAAACTGATTGAGCGAGATGCAGTTCTGGCTATCATGGCAGAGGCAAAAAATCAGAACATTTCTAGATTGATTTATATGTCCGGTTATGAAATGAGAGCACAGTTACTGAATGATTTAAATATTCCAGAATTTGGCGAAATAAAAATTGAGATAGAGTCGGTAATAGCCAAATCCGATTTCAACTGGACAATTTTAGGAGATGCACCAGCATTTGAGATATTTTTTGCATTTATCCGCAATGGGAAAATGACTGTTCCTGGAGGAGGGCTAAATGCTATCCCATGTATTTCTGCTGAAGATGTTGGTGAAATCACTGCACAGGTGGCATTGCGAGATGATTTAAATGGATATCGGCTGAAGCTGACTGGCCCCGAAGCCTTTACATTTCCAGAAGCCGCAAAACGAATCTCATCGATTAGTGGTAAGAACATCAAACATGCTGCGATTCCGTTGATTGTCGTTAACATAATATCATTTTTACTTATTCCATTTACTCCGTTTTTAAGGTTCTTATATAAGAGCTTAAAAATGCTTAACAATTTTCCACCAGATTTAGCTGAAAGTGTTCCTGATGAGCATGAAAAACTGAGAAAGCTATTTGACTATGTACCCGTTTCTTTAGAAAGTGAAACTATGAGAAGGATGGAGAGGGGACTTCTTTAGATATCCTCAGTTCCCGGAAGATACTTATAGATGCTATTTCAAATACGCGGGTCCATCAAAGGTAGCTCTAAACGATCGCGTAATTCAAGCTGGTCAATATTGGATTGGTGAAACAGAGACAAATAGTATTACGATAGCTTATTAAACGTATAACAAATGGAGTTGAGCAACATTTATGGAGATTTGCTTTTGATCAACCAGAAAAACATTATCACTGATGAAGTGGGCCAGAGTTATCAAGCTTTAAGCTTTTCTACGAACAACTTGCGTGGGAAAGAGCTCTACAAGTGTACTTTTACAAACTGCATTATTTCTGAAATAGACTTAGTAGATTCAAAGTATTACAATACAACCTTTACAAATTGTAATTTTTCAAATTCTAAATATTCTACTACTCAATTTAGAGATGTTACTTTTATAGGCTGTAAGCTTATTGGGGCAGGGTATAGTGAGAAGAACTTGGCCTTTTCTGCAAACTTTACTGAGTGCGATTTGAGATATGCTGAGTTCTCAGGAATCAATCTGAGTAAAAAAATATTTCAGCGATGCAGGTTTGACACTGCGCGATTTGTAAACTGCAATTTACGTGGATCAAAGTTCTCTGAATCGAGTTTTCAAAATACAATCTTTCACAAATGCAATCTGCAAAGCGCCGTCTTTTCCGAGTCTGAATATTTATTCATAAATCCGGTGGAGAATAAAATCGAGAACACTTCAATTGATATAATGACCGCTGGACATATTATTGACCAATTCGGATTTAATATTGACTAATTCGATGAGTATCTAGAGTCAAATGTGTCGTAAAACAAAAGCAACTCCACGTTCTGGGGAAACGACGACATCGGAAGCCCTGCGACGAAAATCCCGGTCTTGCCCTGGGTACGGATCGTCCAGGTGGGAAAGGGGGCTTTGATTTGTACATCGCTGAGCAGAACTTCGGGGACTATTATGGATAAGAGTTATGATCATATCTGGGGCAAAAAAAATGAAAGCACGCATTGCGGTCTTCCTTTTCATACTGTTATTGATAGGGTGTGAGGAGAATTCCCCGACAAATCTAGAGGTAGGAAGTTACTCAGGTGATTTTACGGTTTTTTATGATTATGATTCTCCTGAGCAATCTTCCAGGACAGGCTCGACAACCTTAACCCTGGATGAGAACGGTTACAACCTCACTGAAAACACAAGCTATACGCCTCCGAGGAGTGAGGGAAAATGCTCCTGGGGTGCCATTGCCATATCATTTCAAGATACGACTATCCATACGTGTGAATTCGATCATCGTCTCATCATTGAGGGAGCATATAATTATAGTTTTGATGGCACAACCCTTGACATGAGCCAGATCGATTCAGACTTGAGCAGAAAATATAGATATATTCTGACAAAGGATTGAGTATTGCCGGGAATGGCGCAGATAATCAACCCATTGCAGATAAATAGAAGGTTGATAAATCTGCTTTTGAATAAGTGCTTTTTAGGTGAAGAGCCTAAAACAGTATCTACATATAAGAGGGGCTAAAATGAAGCATCAAATAATCGTATTGATAATAGTCAGTTTTCTTTTTTCATGTGCGCGTGAGCCAGACAATCACCAAAGAACCGTAATCAGGGGTAAAATCGAAAATCCCATATCAGATAATATTGGGATACTCGTGTTTGACGATATGATTACACGAGACAACTCCAAGCTTTCCACAACTGTTGATGATAGTGGGAGGTTCAAGTTGGTGTTTTCTATCCAGGAACCTCAAAAAGTGTTCCTTTCAAGACCTCGATCAAATAACCTGCTCTTTTTGTACCCAGGTGATAGTCTGTCAATATACTTTGATGATAAGGATGTGAGACGAACCATGTCTTTTGATGGTTCAAGCGCCAATCAAAACCTTTATCTCTCTACCTTCAGCCTGAATTATAACATGGGTAATTTTTTCATGAAAATGAGAGATCTACCCCCGGCTGAATTCAAAAAACTTGTACTTGCGAACAGGAATAATGCACTTGATGCTTTCAACGCTTTTGAATTGAAAAATGAATTGGGTGAAGCTTTTCGTCAGTTCGCGCTAGCCCAGATCAATTATCAGTTTTATTCCATGTTGTTCATGTGCGAGAATATACAGAAGCAAATGCAAAAAGGAGATGCCGATTCGCTAGGTTTCACCGATGAATATTTTGATTTTATCGTCGACTCCGATTTTCATAATGACGAAGCGCTGATCAACGCAGATGATTATTTAAATGCCCTCTCCTCCTATGTGCTGCACAAAATTGGTGCATCAGAATCATATCAAGAACACCTGGATAAAGCATACATCTTCGCCAATGATAATTTAGAGAGCAGAACAAGAGAATATTTTCAAGCCAAATTGATTTTATATATGATCGAGAGAACCAGTTCAATAGATAGTGCGAGGGTAAATGATTTTTTGGGTCACTGTGAGTCAGAGAAGGTGAGAGAAATCGTAGCAACACTTTATGAGAAACACATAAACATATCATCAATGCAAGGCTCCAGTCTCCCTGACGAGATATTGCTGAGTTCATTATACAACCGAGAGGGTGGGGAAATAACCTTTCGCGAGTTACTCAATAAACAATCTGGTAAATTGGTGTTCCTGGATATATGGTCTCTGGGTTGCAAGCCCTGCCTGGATGAAATGTCTTACTCCAGGGGATTGATTAAAAAGTATGCAGATGAAGACATTTCCTTCATCTTTCTATCAACTGATGAGATGACGGATATGTGGGATAAAGGAATACAAATATCTGGCATCGATGATGGTCACTATCGATTGGTGGGTGGCTTTCAATCTGCATTATTAAAACAACTCAACATCAAAGCAATTCCTCGCTATATCTTCCTTGATAAAGAGGGGAAAGTTTTAGATGTTGATGCAAAAAGACCCAGCTCTAAAGCATTAATAGAAGAAATCGACAAACGGTTAAGTTCAGAATAATAATTTATAGCTCATCCGCTCCCGATCTGGTGAGATTGAATGGATAGGATGAATCCGGCAAATGAATGAACCCCTTGGAGATATGAATTGAAATGATATTGACTAAAAAAACTTCACTTCTGCTGTTCGCACTAGCTATTTGGATGATAACTGTACCTGATGCTTATGGCTGAGGCGTCCCCTTACCGGGCGGTCCGCCCCCACAATGCAGCGATACCGGAACGTATGGTGATGAACACCAAGACAATCCCTTAACGTTGGGAGTTGGTCTAGGATCACTGAGTTCCACACTTCGCTTTGATGAAAGTGATGACGTTGAGATCAATATGAATACCATTTCCCTTTCAGGTGCCTGGCGCTTGAACGACACCTGGTCACTCCGAGGAGGATTGGGAATTATTCGTGATGGCAAACTGACACCAGTTGGTCAAGCCGCGCATAGCGTAAAACCTGGCGGCATGTTGGCTGTAGGTGTTGAATATCTATGGCAACGGGGGCAAGGTGCCAAACCCTACGTAGATTTTTCAGCCTTCCTCAGCGCATCCTCTACTAAAACAGAGGATGCGCTGAGACAAACTCAAACTAGCTATTTCTCCACCGATCTGCGTCTAGGTGGACGTGCCAGCTGGATTATAAATGATACGATTTTTCCCTATCTTACAGCACGTGTCTTTGGTGGACCCGTAAGCTGGGAACTAGAAAACACAGATGTTATGGGAACAGATATTCATCACTACCAATTTGCGTTGGGCACCGCCGTACAATTCGGAGGGACTGGCGTCTTTGTGGAATGGGCTGGTGTGGGTGAAAAAGCCTTGAGTGCGGGCTTAAGCTACGCCTGGTAATACAAAGACACCGCGATCAAGGAGACCTCTAACAAATCCAGGTTCTTCCATGATAGCCTTTTTAACGAACTCACCTAAATCGAGATAATCGGTATGATCGAAACCATTATCATCGTCATCCCCCTTATGTTGAGTCCTGGTCCAGCTAATCTGGTTTCCTTTGTTCTGGGCGCCCGAACCCGTTTTTACCAACTCCTGCCTTTCCAATTTGGAATCATCCTTGTATATGGGATTATTGCTTTTGTTCTCGGTTCTTTAACTATACAAATCAATTCGATAAGTCCTACTGGGACGAAAATCGTACAAACATTGGGCGGGTTGTTTATTATCTATCTAGGTCTCCAGCTTTTATTTCGAAAGCGTCGGGAGACAGAACAAAAAGCGCCGACATTTATGAATGGGGTTTTGCTACAGGTTCTCAATCCAAAATATCCCGGTGTCATTTTAGCTGTCTTTATCTACCGCCCTGATCAGCCCACATGGATCACTTCCCTGGTGCTCACCAGTGTAGGTGCCCTTGGCTTACTGATCTATTCCAGACTAGGTTCATTGCTGCATACCCATACAATTTCAGGATTGGGATTCCGCTCCCTGGACCAGGTGATGGGAAGCCTGCTTTGTCTAGTGGGTGTGTGGTTTGCGATTCAACCATTTATTAGATAGGTAGTCCAGCGCCAAAGCATTTCCCCTGGTGAACTCATCCTCACGTCCTGGCAAACAAATCAGCTGACTTCAAGCTATTGAGAGAAGTCTCACAAAAATATCGATTCTCCTCTAATTCCGTCTAGTTTGGAGTACTAGTTAATATTAGCAATTATTTGAATATCGGAGAAACATGAAAGTTTGTATTGTAGGAGCCTCAGGAAAACTGGGAAAATATATGGTTCAGCATGCTCTAGATCGCGGTTATGAAGTGGTGGGCGTTTGCCGTGAGAAGAGTGTAGCCAAGCTGGATGAGTTTAAGGATCGTATGACTATCATTCCTGGAGCTACCAACGATAGGGAAGTTATTAAACAAGCGGTATTAGATTGTGATGGCGTTCTCACCGTATTGGTGCCCTGGGGGGTTCAGCAGTATTCATCGGGCACAGCTCAGGCTGTCATGGATTTCACCAAGCCAGATGCACGTCTCATATTTTCCTGTGGATGGCATATCACCCGCGATGGCAAAGATGTGTACTCCACAATGTTTAAAGTACTGGTCAATGTGGCCGCAAAAATAGGCCGCTTCTTTCGAGCCGTTGAACTGGATGATCAGGTCGAAGCCTGCAACCGCATCTTTGCCAGTAACACCAGATGGACAGTGGTGCGCGGAAGCGATCTGGAAGAAGGAGAAAGCCAGGGTCTACCGGTCTGGAGTCAGCATATTGGCGATCCCATCCTGGAGAGCAACAAAACCCGCCGCATTGATTTCGCCTTATTTATGGTGAATGCTATTGTTAAAGATAATTTGATTCAGGAGGCTCCAGCTATTGTGGGCTGTCAGACACCTTCCGCACTGGCACATCGTTCCTAGCTACAGGAACTACTTTTCATAACGGATCAATACACTCATTCCTAAACCATAGGGAGCCGAATGCCAGGGCGCCTGGCTGGTCTGGCGAAAGAACAATTTGCCGTTGAGGATACCCGTAGAAAAAGTCAGATCCCCTTCACCCAACTCCTTGACATATTCCATGGTTATGACAAAATCATCGTGAACAACTATGTGATATTTGGTCAGGTCCAACACAATATCCGTTAGTGGTTCAACATCGGTCAGGGTGATGTATATGGGCGTCTTGAGGATATTTTTTCCAGGAAGTTTATCTTCCATTTCATAAACATTCAGTCGATAAAAAACCGTATCATAGCTCGTGGCAACGGCATGGAGCGTCAGACTCTTTAGTAGGGTTGGACGCTTTCTTATTTTGACCCGAATGCCCAATTCGTAGCCCAAACTGTCCTCTGTGAAGCCACCTCTCATCATTTTAGGTGTGTTTGGGTTTCCTACTATCTTCTCCTTGAATTCCCTGGGGTAAACCAGGACTTCCTGCATCTCCAGCGTCATGGGCATCAAACTTATTTCTCCGAGATGTTCTCCCCGAGAGCGGAGTGCAGCCACATCTACATCATAATTTTCATAGCCAATATAGGAGAAGCGTACGGTGGATTCCGGAATGAGATCAGTAAGGTCTAGATGGAAATAGCCCTGTTCGTTGGATACGGTTCCACGCTCCCCTCCCAGAACACCGATATTCACATAGGGTAGTGCGGCTCTCGTCTCGTGGTCCACCATACGTCCTGACACCATCTGGCTCCACCCAGACAGGGGAAGGAACAGGAGAACTGGAAACAGGATGCGTAGAAATGACATGATATTTATTTGTACTGGCAAGTGTCTATTTTGTTCGGAGATGTCGTCGCTGAAAACCCCATAAGCCCACCATGAAGTAAATTAGAGTCATCAGAACCAAGGCCAACAGCTCACCCCACACGTCAGTGAGGCCCACACCCATGATACTGATTTTCTGGAGAGCGGAAATGGCTGGTGCTGCTGACATGAGGGTTTGCCAACTGACGCCATAGTCACCCAAATAGAACCAAGCCTGTGGTGAAATGGGAAAAGCGGCTCCGGAAAAAAACATAAATAAAAAAAGAGGGAAGTTGCCCACCACTAACACATCGGTGACAGAGCGGGTAACTGCTGCCAGAACTAAACTGAAGGCAATCATGCTGATACTCGTCAGGATGGTGATGAGAAGGAATAATGAGAAGGCTCCCCGCATTTCAAAACCTAGGGATGTGGCAGCGCCCAGTGTGAGAAAAATGGCGATAATCCCTACCAATACCTGGCTGGACCCCACCCCTACCAGAAATTGCCAAGCCTTCATCCCAGATAATTTCAGCCTGAGAATAGTGCCTTGATCTACTTCCACAATAATAGCGATGGTGGCTGAAAACATGAGCATGATGATGGAGAGAATGAGCATGCCGGGCATCCATAGTTCAAATTCATCGATTTGTCCTGAAAGACCCAGGGCTGTTTCCTTCAGATGATAGAGGCGTTCCTGTTTTGTTTGTTGCGCCATAAAATCATTGAACATTTCCCCCAGCCAAACTGCCGAAATCAAATAGCCTGTGCTGGTAAGGTTGCCCACGATCTCTATTTCAGGCACAGCGGGAGTTTCGGCAAGCAGGATTCGAGTAAAATTGTCTGGTATCACCAGGAGCAGATCAGCCTTGCTGTTCTCAATTTTCTTCACTGCAAGTTCTCGAGTTCTGGAGGAACTGACGCTCAGAGGCATATTTTCCACTCCGTCGATGTATTCCTGGAAATAAGGTGGGATGGTGTTGCCCAGGTTGAGGTCTTCGTCCTGCATTTTAACACCTTGATCCAGATTCACAATGAGAGCCCGGTAGTGGGGTTGACTGGCTTCATTGATGAGGAAATAGACAAAAACGAAAAAAGGTGCCATGGACACGGTCAGGATGAGTATCCAAATATTGCGGAGTTGCTCCTTCACGCTTTTTGTGAATATGGCCCAGATCATGGTTTAGTGTACGCTCTTAATAATACGGTTTCTTTGTCCCTCGACTCCGCTCGGGATAACAGAAGTGGTAACCCCATATGTCTTCACGAGCCTGTCCGCCGTACTGCGTACTTGAAGGAAGGAAGGCGATGCGATGCGATCTCGGGTTGTCCGCCACTCAAGAAGTCTGAGATTGCCACAGCTTGCGCTTTGCTCCAGCTTCGCAATGACTGAAAGGGGTGATCCTTCTTAGTCTTCGCGAGAAGGCTGAAAACCGACGCGGCGATCTCGGGCTGTCCGTTACCTAGGAGGTCGGAGATTGCCACGGTCGTTTCACTCCCTCGCAATGACAGAATACTCATTCTCTCAGAGTCCTCCCCGTGAGGTGGATAAAAACATCTTCCAGAGTAGTTTTGCGGAGCTGGATGTCCTGGATTTCTAAACCATACTTGCTGGCAAGATTGGTCACTTCTGACAATTTCTCCAGGTGTTGGAAAGATCGAATGATTAATTTTTGCTGCACCACCGTGATGGTATCTGATGCCAGAGCAAGGGCGTGACTGATCTCCTCGATGAACTGAACCCCTGTAGATGATTTTTCCACCAGCAAATACTCCAGATCCCTCTCAAAGCGACATTCCAGACAATCCCCTGTTCCTAAAATTTCCTTTAATGAATCGACACTACCCACCTCCAACAGTTTGCCATGATCAATAATGGCAACACGGTCAGACAGTCGCTCTGCTTCATCCATATTGTGAGTGGTGATGATGACTGTTTTCTGGCGAGCCAGAGAGCGGATAAGATCACGGACCATGATGCGACTCTGGGGATCCAGGCCAGCTTCAGGTTCATCGAGAATGAGGACAGGTGGATCATGGATAAGGGCGAGAGCAATATTTAAGCGGCGCTGCATTCCGCCAGAGAGCTTGGAGGCATAGACATCCGCTTTACCTGATAAACCCAGCATCTTGAGTAATTCTAACGCTCTGTCATGGGCAGTCACAGTCGACATGCCGTGCATCTTGCCCAGAAAAACCAGTTGTTCCAGACAGGTGAGCCGGGGCCAGTATAGATTCTCTTGAGGGCAAAAGCCTATCAGTTCTGAGAGATCTGCTGATGAGTTCCATTGAATCTCACCCCCATCTGATTCCAAGAGGGCGCAAAGCATACGGATGGTCGTGGTTTTTCCTGCACCATTGGGTCCCAGGAGCCCCAGAATCTCACCCTGGTTAATCGTCAGAGATAGATCATCTACGGCAACCAGATCACCGAAGGTTTTCCTGAGATGTGAGATCGTTATCATAGCTTTCCCCGTGCCTGGAATATAGCGCTTCGCGAGTGTTGGAAGAATGAAAAGTGGCTCTACCGCTAAAGACAAAAAACGGACAGAGAACTGCCCGTTTTTAAATAGCTAAAATGATGACGGTTATCTCACCGAGATATAAATCCTCTCACTCTCATTACCCAGACGGTCAACGGCTGTCACTGCAATGGTATCCAATACTTCTGGCGGGGTCATCCCGTCCTCTGAGCGGATAACCAAAGGCAAAACATAAACCTCCTTCTCAGAGGGTAGAATCTTGTAGTCCCACTTCTTGCCTCGTTGAGAGTAAACAACCCACTGATTGACATCTTTCACATCCTCATGGAGCCAATTGATGTGCAGTTTGCCTTCTCTGGGATCAATATCCACCAGAGGTGCCGCTGGTACCTGATCATCAAGCCAGGGTGATGTTGGGATGAGTACGGGTTTTGTATATGGTCCCTTCATGAGGATATCTGAGATGCCGCCATAATTGCGTTGGAGTGCTTTCATGGAGAAGTGGACATTGCCAGGCCCATCAGGAACCATACCACGGGTAATCATGATCTGGCTGAAGTTTTCCAGGGCAGTTGCTTCATCTTTGATCTTGCTGGTAAAAAGACCGGGCCAGACATTTCTATTGTGAGTGTTTTGGCCAACCCACCAACCCAATAAGACGGGATAGCTCTGTGGAATCTTGCGTGTTGGCCAATAAAGCTGGGGTGTCCAATAGTCAACCCAGCCTTCGTTGAGCCATAATTTGGCATCTGCAAAAAGTTTGTCGTACTGGTCATACCCGCGAATGGAAGGTGGATTGCCGGGACGCCAGATTCCAAAGGGGCTGAGACCAAATTTGACCCAGTTTTTTTCAGCTTTGATGCCGGTATAGACGCGTTTGATAAATACATTTACAGCCTCACGTCGCCAGTCATGTCGCTCCAGTGTGCCTCCGCTTCCCAGATAGGCTTGATAACCAACACTATCGGGAAATTCAATGCTACTGTAGGGATAAAAGTAATCGTCAAAATGAACCCCGTCGATGTCATAGCGCTTGACCACATCCATGACCACATCATAGGAGTAGTCCTGAGTGGCCTGCATAGAAGGATCCAGCCAGAAATAACCGTTATCAATTTCCCGCACAATTTCAGGACGGGTTGAGATGATGGAGGTTTCGTTTTTTTGTCCACTAGGATGATGGGCGCGATAGGGATTAAACCAGGTGTGGAGTTCCAACCCACGTTTATGTGATTCCTCTACCCAGAAGGTAAGCGGATCATAATAGGGTTCTGGGGCCTTGCCTTGCTCACCGGTGAGAAAATATGACCAGGGTTCCAGCTCACTTTGATAGAGTGCATCGCACTGCGGGCGCACCTGAAACACGATGGCGTTGAGGTTGAGAATTACAGCACTATCAAGAAGACTGATAGCTTCAGCTTTTTGTTCTGATGTGCTAAGCCCTGGTTTGCTGGGCCAGTCAATATTTGCCACGGTAGCTACCCAGGCTGCCCGAAATTCGCGGGGAATTTCCAGCTCATGTTTGATGGCTACGGGTGCTGCCATTGGCTCCGGCGTCACTGGTGGTTGGGGTGCTGCACAAGCCGCGAGAAAGATGACAACAAAAATCGATAAAATGGGGGTTTTCATGAGTGCTTTCCTGGTCTGTTTAAGTCCAAAACATTGGGTTCGGGGCAATATAGTGGAGGACATCCCCTGTGACTAATGTTCCGTGGGGTTGGAAGTTGGAAATTGAAATCATCTGACTAATAGAGAATCTAACCTCGTCATGCTGAGCGGAGTCGAAGCATATAGGCTTGTTTTTGCTTTTGAAACTCTAAATTTGTAATCGGCGGTTGAGCTTATCGAAGGTGTACAGTAATAAACCTTGATAAATATCCCTCGACTTCGCTCGGGATGACAGTCTAAAATTAAAAAAACTATGGAACGGTTCGAGATCTTGTCGCATTACTCGTGTTGACTTTGTGATAGTGACGCCAATGGCTGTACACATTGTGACCTTTGACAGGCTCCAGTCTTCGCCCAAAAGGCTTCGACTTGACAAGCAGGCAGACATAATCCGTCTTACTTGAGCGACCGCACTCAAAAACTTTCCCTTGCGGAACAAATAAATCCGGTGTATCGTTACATTTATTGTCCCTTTTTAACAGGCCAGGCCAAAGGAAAACCGTCATTTCTCACCGTATCTTTTTCACATTATTGCTTCTGGTTGGCTCTTACTCAATTGCGTCAGGATCTATCACAACGAACTCAATTATCATCAAACCCTTACAATAAGGAGAACCCATGCATTTAAAGCATATCATGATTTCAATACTTACCCTTTTAGTCGCCATCACTGGTTTTAGTCAGGATCTAAAAGTAGGAAAAACCGCCCCTGTTTTTTCTCTTATGGATTCCAACGGAAAAGCGCATGAGCTTCAAGAATACCGCGGGAAATATGTGGTTTTGGAATGGGTCAATTATGATTGTCCCTCTGTAAAAAAGCATTACGACAGTGGCAACATGCAAGCACTCCAGGCAACCTATACCGGTCGTGATGTGATCTGGTTAACAATCAATTCTTCAGCCCCAGGAAAACAGGGAAATTTTACTTCGAGGGAAATCAACCGAAGAGCGAAGAAGCATGGTGCAGCCTTCTCGGCCTATCTCATTGATTCAGATGGAAAAGTTGGCAAGGCCTATGGTGCTCGCACAACACCCCACATATTTATTATTGATCCCCAGGGTCAACTCGTATATGCCGGTGGCGCTGACAATATCCGCTCGACAAAGGTGGAAGATATTGGCAAAGCCAAAAATTTTATCTCAGCAGCCCTGGATGAGGCACTGTCGGGCCAACCAATTACCGATAGTATTTCAAAGGCGTATGGGTGTTCGGTTAAGTATTAGGCGAAATACCGGCGGTTGAGCTCGTCGAAACCAAAGGTGGCTTCATGCTGGACAGGACATTTCGACAGGCTCAATGTCCTGTTGTGAAGAGAAATAAAAAGGGGTAGCAAATGCTACCCCTTTTTACTTTATACTTATTCATTCTTACTCAATGATGGTGTCCACCAGCGCCATGAACATGTCCATGCTTAAGCTCTTCTTTGGTAGGTTCGCGGACGTCCATGACTTCCACATCAAAATGCAGTGTTTCGTCAGCGAGAGGATGGTTCATGTCAACGGTGGCTGATTTATCACCAATTGCTGTGATCGTGGCAATATGGGGATGGTCGCCATTGTCTACCTGGAACTGGGCACCCATTTTGACTTCACTGGCATCATGAAAATTCTCCAGGGGGATTTCCTGGACCAATTCCTCTGCACGAACTCCATAAGCCTGATCCGGGGCGATAATGGCTATCAGCTTGTCGCCCTTAACCTTGCCCTCAAGTTCTTTTTCAAGACCGGGAATGAGTCCGCTATTACCATGTAAATAGGCGAGAGGCTCGCGACCTGAGCTACTATCTAAAACCTCACCGTTGTCATTGGTCAGGGTGTAATCAATACTTGCGACTTTGTTCTTTTCAATGTTCACGATTAAGGTCTTTCACTTTTTGTTTTTGATGCTTTACTAATAGTCTATGCCTTAAATCACTAATAAAGGTTTCTTTAAGATGGGCTGGTAATATTTTATTTGTTGAGGCATGGTTCTCCCTAATTTTTCTAAGTATTTCTAATAGCGCATCCAAAACATTTGGGGTAACATTGTTTTCATAGCAATATATGATTATATATAAATATATAATGTTGTCGTAAACAAAATGATTTGGTTTTCGAACAATTTTGTTTACAGCATCAAGTCCAAAGCTAAAGTCAACATTCAGCATCACTAAAGCTGTATAAATCTCTTCAATAATATGATCCGAATCCTCAAATACCTTATAGAATGTGTT
>Ga0307992_1000577_pt1 | contig 23059 bp, 23 predicted proteins | sample EllFjometagen133_FD_203162 | JGI IMG/M metagenome (GOLD analysis project Ga0307992, IMG submission 203162) | Marine microbial communities from Ellis Fjord, Antarctic Ocean - #133 | ecosystem: Environmental > Aquatic > Marine > Unclassified | place: Southern Ocean | collected 2014-10-08
AAGGGAATACCGATCAATACGCCTAAAGCTAATAATAATGGTTGTAAAAAAATCACTCGAAAACTTATTTGTATTTTTGTTCTATGGCGGAACCCCTGAAATAGTGCGCCAAAATATCTTTATATGTTCGTCCGGCATTTGCTTGCGCAATTGCTCCTGTTTGGCACATTCCCACACCATGCCCCCATCCGGCACCGGAAATAATAAACGAAACCGGATTAGCAGTGGGGCCGATCTTATCTACGATGAAACAAGAGCTTTTCAAGGGCGATTCCCAAAGCATGCGAATATCCAATTCACCCTTAACGCGACAATATCCTTTATCACCAACAAATAAAATATCGTAAATGCGACCTGATACTCCACGCTCAAGTGGAATAATGTCATAAATCAGCCCGACATCTTCTGCTTTTTCTGCAATTGCCTTGCTTAATTCTTCTGGGGAAATACTTCGGGTCCAGCGAAAATGCTCCTTACTCCATTCTGGGGTCAGATCTGATGGCTTACACCATGAATCCGGTTCGCTATTGATCCAAGTTCTAATATCATCTACTTGAGTCAAGTCCATGTGGATCTCGACATCCATATCCGGATGCCCACTCCATTGTTCTGCGTGTCCGGAGCGATTAGGCCATACATTTTCAATATCTTCTGTGTGGCCACCACAATTTGAGGAGTAATAAGCACTCATAACCGTATCGTTTGCCACCAATACTTCACCCCGGGTTTCAGATACCGCTTTTTTTACCGCATCATTTGCTTTGCCAATACCACTATATACCTGACAATATATGTCTGCAGTCAAAACATGATGTTCGCCCGCGTACTTGCCTGTTTCAAGTCCGACCACTGCTTCAGACCTGGCGCAAATGGTCTGTGCCTTAAGTGCTTCGAACGGCGCTGTAATTCCTATCTCAGAGGGTACAACACCCAAAAGGTATGTTTCTATATCCAAAACCGAGATCACATCGACCATTTTTTCGGCATTAATATAAAATTCCAGGTCACCCTTATAAACTCTATCTTCTTTTCCCGCCCAGAACCAACCTATGCCAAAGGGGACGTTTTTAATCTCAAGATTTTTGTTTTTTTCACTGTTTTTCATCTCAAAAGAAGAACCCATGATAAGTGTTCTTCCTTTATCATCTATTAGTTTGAGTGTATCATCCTGTAAAACGATAGAAAATGTTCTTTCTCCACGAAGAATGATCTTACTTTCATTTTGATTATAAATATATATTTTTGATTCACTGCTCATGCTTATATCATCTTCGGTATACATAATGCGCACGCGAACAATGGGATCTTCCGCAAACAAAATTGATGCACTTAAAAATGCTAAAACGATAAAAATGATGTTGGGTCTTTTTTTCACGGTATATCCTTGTTTTTATAAACGAATCTAATAATAAATACGGGGATTTGAAATGAGAAAAAGGAGGCTTTTCATTAACACCGGGTTTCAATAAAACATAGTCATCCTGAAACGGTGTCCAGTGGACACCGGGGTTCAGGATCTCTGCGAGAATGTGATGAGGATCCTGAACAAGCCTATCGGCTAGCTGGCGGATACCTTTTCAGGATGACTATGTTTGTGATTTATGCTTTGAACTTAGAACCGCTTTACGTAACCGTGGCAATAGGGTAAACTGCCCTTATTATTATAATAATCCTGATGATAATCTTCAGCGTTATAAAACGGACTTGCTTTGATAAGCTTGGTAGCAACTTTATAACCCTTATTTTTCAATTGTTTGATCAAATCTTCCGTTACGGCTTTTTGCTCTTCATTCGCGTAAAAAACAGCAGATCGATATTGTTTACCGATATCGGGCCCTTGTCCGTTTTTTTGGGCTGGGTCATGTATCTCAAAAAAAGTTTTGGCTATGGTTTCAAAACCTACAAGCTTGGGATCATAGGTCACTTCAACAGCTTCATAATGTCCGGTATTTCGATATATCACATCTTGATAGCTGGGGTTTTCTTGCTTTCCGCCGGTATAACCCGAGACAACGGTTTTTACGCCCTCGATCTTTTGCATATAATATTCAACACCCCAAAAACAGCCACCTGCAAAAACAGCTTTTTCTTCCAACTCTAATTTTTCGGAGATAAAATCCATAGATAAAGAGTTTACACAATGACGAGTATTTTTATCTGTGAATTTTTCACCAACAAAGACATGCCCCAAATGTCCCTTGCAATTGGCACAAATAATCTCAGTTCGACGCCCATCGGCATCGGGAATACGTAACACCGCACCTTCTATCTCATCATCAAAGCTGGGCCATCCACAGCCTGAATCAAATTTATTTGTAGAATTGTAAAGTTTGGCACCACATTGGCGACATGTAAATATACCTTCACGTTTCTCATTAAGAAGATCTCCGCTAAAAGGAGCCTCTGTGCCTTTCTTAAGAATAACCTGCTTCTCTTCTTTACTGAGTGTATTTAATTGATCAGCTACCATATCTTCTCCTTCAATAGAGGTAAATATAATAAAAATGGTAAGCACTTTAAAAAGTGTTGTTACTTTATTCATGTTTGGAAATCTCATAAAAAGCCTCTCGTTTTTTTTTATTTAACGATATTGCTTTATATTGTTCCCAGGCAATAAGCGGACTTAGTATAAATATTTCTCGAGAATGGTTTGAACTTCTTTGCGTTGAATGGGCTTTGCCAAATAAGCATCAAATCCCTCATGAAGGATAGTTTCTCTTTCATCATCTAATGCATAGGCGGTTTGAGCAATGATAGGAAGATTAGATCTAAATTTCTTAATTTCTTTAGTTGCTTCGCGACCATCCATCACTGGCATTTTTATATCCATAAACACAATGTTGATATCGGCATTGTTCTTACAGATTTCCACAGCTTCTAAGCCTGTTTTTGCCAGGAATATCTCTGCTTTTTCATCTCGAAGGATCTCTTTTAAGTATTCGTAACTGATCCTATCGTCTTCAGCTATTAATATTTTTATCTTTTTCATAAAAACCAAACTTTCTCTTTCGTTCAATTTTCAGATGACTGACATTATTTATTCAACAAACAGAATATAAAACATCTTAGCCTATGAAAACAAATTTATTCCGGCTTGTTTTTTCTTCTAATATTGTCGGGCATTCTCTTTGTTCTCAAATGAAAAAAACATATATTTATAGGCTATGTAATGAAGGGAAATCATGCGCGCAGCTGTTTTTAATCACTCATATGAACCTTTGTCCATACAAGACGTTCCGATGCCTTTTGTTGGAGCTCATGACGTAAAGGTTAAGATCCAAACTTGTTCTATCTGTCATACGGATATGCAATTTATTGATCAGGGTTTGGCACCAAATATGAAACCGCCCATTATTCTTGGTCATGAGATCGCCGGTATTATTGAAGAAACCGGTACTGATGTTAAAAAATTCAAAGCTGGTGACCGTGTTATTTTACCCGCAATGATTACTTGTAATAATTGTCTCGCCTGTAAATCGTGGAATGAAACCCATTGCGAAAATATTAGGCGGATCGGCATTGATTGTAATGGTGGTTTCGCGGAATATATCGTTGTACCGGATTTTCATCCTTATCGACTTCCTTATGAATACAGTTTCGAGGCAGGAAGTCTAATCTCCAATGTGATGGTCGGAGCATACCATGTGGTTTTTGATCGTATTAATATACGTGCTGGCGAGAAAGTTGTGATCTTTGGAAGCGGCGGTTTTGGTTTAAGCATCCTCCAGATGGCTAAACTACGGGAGGCCCAAGTAACTATGGTCGATATCTTTGATTGGAAACTGAAAGAAGCTGAAAAACTTGGTGCTGATCATATATTAAATTCAAACAAAGTTGATATCTGTGAAAAAGCTGTGATCGAAACGGTAGGAGGTAAGCCCGATATCGTGATCGAAACCATTGGCGCGCCAAGGACGCTTCTTCAATCTATGAATGCTTTAAAAAAAGGCGGCCGTTTGGTGCTCTGCGGTTTAACCGATAATGCCCTTCCATTTCTTATTGGTCGCATTATCGGGAACGAAATATCTCTTATTGGAGCTACTGGTGCACCGCGTCGCAAAATACCCGAGATCATCCACCTGCTTGAAGATGGTAAAATTTCTTTAGATAATATGGTAACAAAACGATTTGATCTGGAACATATTAACGAAGCTATCAATACATTACGGATGGGACAAACCATTAAAACGGTGATTTACCCATTTGGAATTGAAAATAATAAATAACCAGAGTGAGCTATGAAAAGACTTGTAATTATCCCAACGTATAATGAAAAAGCCAATATCAGTAAATTGGTCAGTAAACTTCAATCCCTTAAAATAGAGAATCTTGATATTTTATTTATTGATGATAACTCACCAGATGGAACGGGAAAAATTCTCAAATCTTTTCAAAAAGATAATCCCAATCTTTTGCTGATTGAACGAGAGGGTAAGCTTGGTCTTGGGACCGCATATATCAGGGGATTCAAATACGGACTTAAGAATGGCTATGATTATATCGCCCAAATGGATGCTGATTTTTCACATAATCCAAAAGATCTTATACCGCTATTTAAAGAAGCCGAGAAACATGATTGGATTATCGGCTCTCGATATGTGTCCGGTATTAATGTAGTCAACTGGCCTTTACGCCGCCTGGTTCTCAGCAAAGGCGCAAATGTTTATACCCAGATCGTTACCGGATTACCCATTAAAGACGGAACAGCCGGATTTAAATGTTGGAATCGACGAGTTCTTGAGGCTGTAGATCTTGATGCTGTTCAATCCCGTGGTTATTCTTTCCAGATAGAAATGAATTTTCGGGCGTGGAAAGCCGGATTTAAATGCCATGAACATTCTATTGTTTTTATTGACCGGACTGTTGGTCAATCTAAAATGTCAAATAATATTATTTATGAAGCCGTTTGGATGGTGTGGAAATTGGCTTTCTGGAATCTTTTCGGAAAAATAAAAACCGCACCAAAAAAAGATGCCTAATCCTGATATTTCTATAATCATCGTTTCTTATAATGTAAAAACTTTTTTACAGCATTGTATTTATTCTGTTCAAAAAGCATCAAAAGGACTAAATACAGAGCTTTTTGTTGTTGACAATAGATCCATTGACGGAACAGGAGAAATGGTTCAGAGAGAATTTCCTGAAGTCAATTTTATTGGTAATGATAAAAACCTCGGTTTTGGGAAAGCCAATAATCAAGCACTAAAACAATCCCGCGGGAAATATATTCTTTTTCTTAACCCTGATACACTAATTGAGGAAAATACTCTTCGTGTATTTCTTGAGTTTCTGGACAACAATGAAAAAGTGGGGATTGCCGGTCCTAAGATCCTCAACTCAGATGGCTCGCTTCAGCTGGCCTGTCGTCGTTCATTTCCATCACCATCTATTGCTCTGCCTAAATTACTGGGCTTAAGCTCACTTTTCCCAAAAAGCAAAATTTTGGGAAAGTATAACCTTACTTATTTAGACCCCGATGAAAGCTATGCCGTGGATGCTGTTAGCGGATCCTTTATGTTCTGCAGGGGTTCTTTGATCCGTGAGCTGGGTGGTTTTGATGAAGATTTCTTTATGTATGGTGAAGATCTTGATCTATGTCGCCGCGTACAGCTAAAAAATAGCTTGGTTTATTATATCGCTGAAACAACGATCATCCACCACAAGGGCGAAAGTTCAAAATCTGCACCCTTTGACAGTTTACTCGCCTTTTACAAAGCTATGGATATTTTCTTTCGCAAACATTTCTCCCCACTTTACTCTTTTATTACCACACTCTTCTTCCGGCTTGGCATTGTTGCACATCTAACAATTAGTTTCCTCGGAAAAGCTTTTCATGCAATTCGCCTACCTTTATTGGATGCTGTATTGATCTCGGGAGCTTTAGCCACAGCAGTGTTTATTCGCTTTCCAAAGAATTTTGGTGAAGAATTTATACACTTTTTTCTCATTCTTGGTGGATATGCTCTTGTGTATCTTTGCTTTCTTGGGCTTGGGGGTACTTATCGCCGGGCGAAACATTATGATTTTGTCCGCGTGGCTGTAAACCTTTTCCCGGGATTTATTCTTAATGGCTTCTTTACATTTTTCATTTTGCGCTGGGCTCAATCCCGGTTGGTTTTCTTGATCTCCTTTGCTTTTATGCTCCTACTTTTACCACTTTGGCGTATTGTTGCTTCGCGTCAAAGATCAAAACATTTTAAGGAACATTCAGAAGCAGCTCGGAGAACTTTAGTTGTTGGTGCAGGAGAAGAAGGCCTGCGTATAGCAGCGACCCTTGGTAAACACCCTGAGCTAGGGTATCTTTTTGTCGGTTTTTCGGATAAAGAATTATCACATCCTAAAACCATCGGTAGCACAAGAGACCTCTCGCAACTTATCAAAACTCGCGAGATCGACCATGTGATCTTTTCTTCGGATGTGTTCACGCTCGGTGAGATCATCTCCATGATGGCTGAGTTGGCACATTTCCCTATCAGCATTAAGATCATTCCGGAAAAGGAAAATATGATCTTTGGAAAAGCCATTATTCAGAGTCTTGATGATATCCCGGTTATCGAAATGGAATATACCATTCTTAAACCTATCTGGCGTATTGCCAAAAGGGTTATTGATATGACATTTGCGTTGATCGGCATAATTTTATTCGCCCCATTTGCTTATGTTTCAAAGGTCATCTCCGGCTCACTCCCTATATCGTTTTCTGATGATGTTCCTAAAGGAAAAATATGGAAGCGCAAGAAAAATGATAGGGAACCCTGGTTGTATTGGTATCCTATGTTATTTTCTCTCATGCGCGGTGAAATGACCATTGTAGGTGATCTGAAAAATATCCCCGAAGGCAGTCGCCGCTACTATAAACCGGGTATGACCAGCATCATGCGTAGCGAAAAACCCGCTCTTCCCTCTCCCGAAGAACACGAACGCTTTATTCATTATTATATGAGCAATTTCTCCTTTGTGTTGGATGTAGAAATCGTATTTAAAACACTCGCGTTAAAGAAAAAATAATTTCATTAATTAATAACGGATTAGCATGAAAAAATTATTCATATTGATTGTTGTTACCATTTTGATTTCTTGTGGACCTGTTCACAAATCTGATGATTTGACCAATGGCATTATGATCGATTGCTCCCGCTTACTTGAAAAGCATGAATATTATTACGAGTTGGTTGATTTTATGACGGCTTGGAATATGAATACTTTATTGCTTCATTTTTCTGATGACCACGGAATTTCCATCCGTTTGCCCGGATTCGAAAAACTTGCTCACCCAAAAGCATTTACATCAGATGAAATCAAGAACCTTGTTGCTTATGCGAACGCGAAGAATATTGATGTCATTCCGGAGCTTGAGGTCTTTGGGCATACGCGTTATATTACCGATCATCCCGATTACCAATATTTATATGTTGGAGATAAAAATGACAAGATCGTCTTTAATGCACTTGATCCGCTAAATCCAAAAAGTATTGATCTAATGCGGTCCATGATCAAAGAGGTCGCTTTAATATTCCCGTCTAAATATTTCCATCTTGGTTGCGATGAGGTCAATCTTGCGGGATTGAATCTAAGCAAAGAGGAAGAAGTAAGGGTTTGGACAGACTATGTCAACTCTATGATGGGCATTGCTAGAGAAAACGGCAAAACCCCGATGATCTGGGACGATCATGTGCGTAAAAATTTAGAGATCGCTAAGATGCTTGATAAAAATGTGGTTTTGGTGGAGTGGAATTACAGTCCGGATTATAAGCCGACCCGTCTTGATACCTTAGCTAAGATGGGATATAAAAATATTATTATGGCACCATCAATTTCTTGCTGGCGAAATCGTGTCATTCCGACAGTGCCTCAATTGAAAAATGTTGAAGCCCATGCTGAATCTGTCCGCAGGGGAACAGCAACGGGTTTGATCAATACCGTATGGTTGCCCATGCGTTATTTGCAGAATTCTATGTGGTATGGCATGGCTTATAGCGCCTACTTGGTGAATAGTGGTAAAGAAATGGAGTTAAAGAAATTTCATGAAATTTTTGTCCGTAAAACTTTTGATGTGAAATTAAATAATGCATTTGATGATTTCCTTATAAGCTGGACTATGTTACATCTTGATAGACGTTTTTATACGGCGATCAGCTCGGGAAATCTTGCAATTTTGAACGACACCGAGAAGCTTAAGGAGCTAAAAGAAGTTCAAGAACTATCATCAACGTTGATTAAAAATGCTCAAACAATTAGTGTTTGCAAAAATGCTGAAATTTTTGAATCCATGGTTCTTTCCGCGGAGATCATAAATGTGCTCAGCGAGGGCTTGTTGTTAATTTCCGATAATAACAATAATTTCGACATGCTAAGTTCTTGGGAGACAAAAATGGCCTCCGTTATGACTCGCGCCAAAGCCGAATGGGATGAAGGTCGTTTCCCGGATGATCCGGCAAAAATTGAATCTAAATTTTCAAATCTTGAAAATTCGCATCTGTTGGTTCTGCTGAAAAAGATTGAATCTCAACTGAGCCCCGAATAATCAAAACTAAGTTTCTTACACTCTCTTTTGATCGGATTTGCCCGTATTAAGAAATCTTAATAGATTAGATATTAACCTTATCCTGAATATCCCGTTATCCTGTCTAAAACAAAAATCCCATCTTTCGACGGGATAAGTGCGGAGAGGAAGCATTATAAAATTGATGAAGCAATCCGCCATCCATTGTTATGTTGCCAATTACATTCTTTTAACACTAGCTCATCCATTTCCTTGGCTGACACACCAAATAGTTTTTTTGTTACAAATCGTGCTCTCATATTTATTCCTTTAAGGAAGGTTTAGTTCTTTTTTTAACATCGCCAAGGCATACGTATCTTTGTAAGCGCCTTTAGTTTCTTTTATGATCTGTCCGACCATATAACCAGTAAGCAACGTTTCCCCAGCAACTAGCCGGGCGTCAAAAGCTTTAAATACTTCCCAATTTTCAACTAATTCAAAAGTTTTTATGATTATTTTTCATATTTAATTATTGAGTATAAAGCTGACCTAGCTTCACCCCACATTTTCCTTTCCTCCATAGAAGTATAATTAGTAAGTTTTATTAAATCTAAAGATTGGATTATAAATGGCAGACTTTTACTGTAATTACTAAGATTAAAGAAGCATATTCCCTGTCTATGAATTGCTTTGCCTTTTTCTACCCTGTAATATCTAAATTTATTTGCCAAATTTTCAAATTCATCAATAAGTTCAGGGTAATAAAGGCCTAGCTTATATGCCTCTTTTTCTGATACTAAAGAGGGTTCAGCTAATTTGTAAAATAAGTTTGTCAGTAAATTACAATATTTTGAATACAATTCATATGCTTTGGCAGCCTCGGACCAATTTTCTTCTTCATACAGTTTATTGGCTTCAATTCCAATTTTATCAACAGATCCAAGTGTGGGAACGCCATATTCATTTATTTCTTGTTCTATCCTTGTTAAATCAAATACATTTTCTTGAGCAAATACGAAGACGGTGGGAAATGCTAATAATAATAATAAACAAACAATAAGATTTTTCATTTTTCACCTACTTTTTTATAATGCGCTATTTTCTCCGGCAGAAATTTCAACTTCACATGAATCACTGTTAATAAAATCATAGTGTAATATAATATTAGCCTCATTTTGAGCGGTTGCCCGTATGCCCAGTAGAATACTTTCTAAATCAGGAGGTAAAGATAAATCTTTAACCTCTTTATCCCATAATACCCCATAGTGCCTATGGTTCTGAAATACACTCATCATCCAATCACCTGGTTCATCCCATATACTTCCCGGGGAAAGCCTGTCTATAACACGATATTTGCCATAATTGTTTTCCAATATTTTTTTAAGATCATTAAATTCAATTTTTATTTGATAACCATCAGGACTACATTCTGTAGACTTTCCCAAAGCTGTAACAGAATATAACCCCCCCGTTGGTGCTATTTTAAGAATATAATAATCAAATGCTGAATGAGGCTTAGGAACATTTTTAAATACATAACTAACACCTTCTTTTTTCGATTCCCCGCCAATATCTTCTAATGACATTCCCATTTCTAAGCCGAATGGTCCGGCAAATAAACCCGTACAAAACAATAGTAAAACAACAGAAAACAAACATTTTGAATAATTCATTTTTACCTCATTATTATTACAATATTATAAATTAGAAGAATTAGATAGCATTTCCAAATCAAAATAAACTGTTTTAAAGCACGATCTTTTTTCTAGTCATAGCAAAGACGTATTCAAAAAGATAATAAAACCAGGCAATAACCACCTGATCTGAAAAGAGAGGGTGTGTTTTCTTTTACAGCTTGATATTTAAATTAAATTAGCCGAAATTATGAACACGAGATACAATAACTATAATGGAGATTAATATGAAAACGAATGCTGTTTTATTAGTATTGGTAGTTTTTATAAGTTTTATCTATGCCGATGATTTGTATTTCAAAGATGGCCGTGTTTGGTACAATTGTCAAATAAAAGGTATAGTTGGACAAAATGTTGAGATTCTGAAAGTTGATGATCATAACTCGCAAAAATCTTTTAATATGACAATGGGCCTTTTCGAAGGAGTTATAAAAAAAGATATAAACATAAACAAAGCTACTTCTGAGGGTTTTGTGGACAATAATGAAATTGCGAAAATTCACGAAAGTGGCGAACTAATACCGGTTAATAAATATTGGATGACAACCTATATAAGTTCAAATGAGATTACAATGATAATTGATAATAAAGAGCCCGATATGGAGCCTGATTATACTCCAAAGAAAAAGAATAGTAAAATTAATAAGCCACTATTTTTTACAGGATTAACTCTAACAGTTTATGGAACTGATAACATAATTCAAGGAATAATAACACAAATTAATATAAATGAATTTGGGGCAACAATGGTGGCAAAAAGATTGAGGAATAGACAACTATTTTACGGGGGGCTTTTTATATTAGCTGGTGTAATAGACCTATATTGGAGTTTTAATAAATTTCAGATTGGTGTGAATAAATATGGCTATGGATTATCTTACAGTTTTTAAGCTTTCAAAGTTGAGTTAATTAAAAAATGCCAAGAATAGCCGAATTAACATTGCTATTCGGCGAATAATAATTAAGTGCTTGACAAAATATATTTAATATTGTTAAATTTCTCAATATTAAAATAAAAATACTGAATAACAATAAAGTTATGATTTGGAGGTAATGTATGAACAAGGTTTTGTTTATTTTGTTGCTTGTTCTTTTTTTGGGGTGTTCAACGTATCAAGAAGTAATTACACCTATTGAAAATGACAATCAGGCTCTTGAAGAAAAATCATTAGAAGTCAATGAGAAGGTTCTAAAAAGAAAAGTTGCAATTGCAAGATTCACAAATGAATCAAAATATGCTAAGGGATACTTCTATGATCGAGATAATGACCCTTTAGGTAAACAAGTAGTTGATATTTTATCCACAAAGTTGGTAATGTCTAATAAATTTATTTTACTAGAACGAGAAGATCTTGATTTAATAATTAAAGAAGCTCAACTTAGTAGTATGGAATTTCAGAAAGTTGGGGCAGATTATATTATTGTGGGCTCACTAACTGAATTCGGCAGGAAAAATATTGGCGATGTGAATCTTTTGAGTAGGACTAAAAGTCAAATTGTTTATGCCGGGGTGAACATAAGATTAATTGATGTTTCAACAGGTCAGATAATATATTCAGAAGAAGGTAAGGGAGAGGCGGAAACATCAACAACTACTGTTATGGGTCTTGGCGAAACAGCAGACTATGATGCTTCATTAAGCGATAAGGCAATTTCTGCAGCTATCTCAAAGTTAGTCGAAAATATTATTCAAAATTGTATGGATAGACCATGGAAGTCATATATTCTCTCTGAGCAAGACGGAAAATATATAATTTCAGGTGGAAAATCTCAAGGTTTAAAATTAGGTGATAAATTTGATATTGTTAAAAAAGGAGATAGGTTAATTAATCCACAGACAGGAATGTATATTAGTCTTCCTGGTGAAATTGAAGGCGAAATAGAAATATCCTTCCTCGGAGGGGACCTTCCTGAAAATGAATATTCTTTGGTTAAATTAACAAAGGGTAAAATTTCTGGAGATTACAAACAATATTATATAAGGGAAAAGAACGATGAATAAGAATGGTTGTTTAATTATTATTTTAATCCTATTACTTATTACGAGTTGTTCCGGATTAAAATCAAGTTCATATGGTCTAGAGAATAAAGGTTATATAAAAATCATTGGCAGTAAAGCTGATTATTCCGGTTATTCAGATTTTTATATGGTGATTGATGATAACACGAAAGTTCAAGTAAGTGTTTCTAAGGATATAAAAAAGAGGCCTGAAGGTAAAATATATAAAATCACACCAGGCGAGCATGTTATTATGATTTATGAAGATGATAAACTTATTTTGAAGAAACGTGTTTTCATTTCATCTCAACAAATCAACAAAGTATATTTGCCATGAAAAAAAAGATATTGTGTTTATTAATTCTAATACTAGTCTTAAGTTCATGTACGTCTACTCAACAAGTTAGCATGTATAATTGGGCGGGATACGAGGATATTTCTTATAAATTCTTAAAAAATAGAACTGAGGAAGAAACTGAAAATCTAATTTCATGCTATAAAGATGTTATTAATGAGGCAAATGGAACAAGAAATGTTCCACCTCCGGGTATATGTGCTGATTATGGATTTTTATTATTGCAACAAGACAAAATAAACGAGGGTATAAATTATCTAAATCTCGAAAAAAGTTACTACCCCGAGTCTTCAAATCTTATTGATAAAATTATTGAAACCTATGAGGAGAAGTAATAAATGAAAAAATATATTGTATTATTATTAATTATCCCCTTCTTAATAGGGTGTTTTGCTACAACCTCACAAAATATTGTTACTAAAAGTGACTCATATAAAGAATTTTATAATGAAGATCCACATACAATATTAATAATGCCACCCATAAACCGAAGTACAAATGTTGAAGCAAAAGATTATTTTTACAGTACATTAAGTGTTCCGTTCTCAGAATCAGGGTATTATGTTTACCCTACATTTTTAACATATCATGTTCTTCAATCTGAAGGAGCATATGATTCTGAGCTGTTTATTAACGAATCATTGTCAAAATTTAGAGAATTTATTAATGCGGATGCTGCCCTTTTTACTGTAATCCATAGTTGGGATAAGCTAAATATCTCTGCTGTAAAAGTAGATATTGAGTATTTTCTTAGATCAACTATAACCGATAATACCATTTACCATAAAAGAGCAGAAATAACTGTTAATACTCAGATAAGTACAGGTTTAAGCGATGTTACAGATTATATGGGTATAAATCCCTTAGTTGGATTATTAGTTGAATTAGTTGCAGATGTAGCCCTGTCAGCAGCAAATACTGCCTTAACCGAAAATGTTTATGTTGCAAGATCCTGTAATAATTATTCTTTAAAATGGTTACCTGTTGGAAAATATCACGAGAAATACCAAATAGACAAAGAAGAAAATGCAGGACCAGAAATAATCAATTATTACTTCAGGTAATATAAGAGATAATATTTACTTCGATATTTTCAAAATATTACTTGAGATCACAGAGATTTTTTATAAATTGAATTTCTTCTAAAGAATATGACATTTTGAAGGTAGTATAAAAATTAACAGCCGGGAGAATTCTTATGAAAAAGCTAGCGATTTTTGTTGTACTTATTTTAATTTCAAATTTGATATTTGCACAAACTTTTCTATTTAATGAAAATGAAAGTGGTTTTGATATTGGTGCAGGGTTCGCATCAACATCTTCCGCATCATCAGTAGGTTTAAGTGCGGGCTATACTTTCAATGGTAAATTAAATGTTGGTGGCGGTGTCGGTTTTTATAGTTTTAATGATCTGGGGTTTAATTTAACAACTATTGGACCTAGCGTAAGCTTCCTGGCATTGAGACAAAAAGAACAAGAAATGCCTGTAAGCGTAACTGTTAGTGGATCTTATCAACTAGGGTCACAAACCTATATGAACGTACCCATATCAATGAACTCATTAGCTTTTACAGGAACCATACTTCGTTCAATTGATATTAATGATAACTTCAAAATTATTCCCGCCGGCCAAATACAGTGGTCAAGCGCATCTGTTGATGTGGGTGGAATTATAGTAAACAATAGCTCTGTTTCATTTGCGATTGAGGGCATTGCTGTCTTTAATAGCAAGTTCTATGCTTTCCCAAAAATCAGTTTTTCGGGCGGGTCTTATTCGTTTAGTGCGGGTTTTGGAATAATTTTTCCGGCGAAAAAAACTATCAGCTGAGAATTCTGGCAACTCCCGTAATAATAAGGCGCAACTCTGGCCATCTGACTATAATGGTTGGGTGGCTAAATGTATAAAACAAATAGTTTGTAATAATAATTAACAATTAATAAATTATGTTGTAAAACAATTATACAAAATAAAGAGGTTAAAAATGTTTAAAAGAAGCATATTCTTATTTGTTGTCGTATTTATTCTGGTCATTTTATACAGCTGTGCAACAACCTACCAACCCATGACAGCATTCGGTGGATATACGGATACACAATTAGATAAAAACGTTTTCAGCGTTGTTGTAAAAAGCAATCAATATACCTCAAAAGAAAGAACAGAAGATTTTGCATTATTGCGGTGTGCAGAGCTCACCCTGCAACATGGATATGAATATTTCATAATAATTGATGCCGACAATTATGTTAAAACGACAAAATATACAACAGCCAATTTATCAAACAATACTCTGACTGGCACAACAAACGTTAATGCTATAACTAACACAATGGTCAAGCCTAGATCATCGAATACTATTTCATGTTTTATAGAAAAACCAGAATTTGGATTCTCTTATAATGCAAAGTTTATTTATGATTCTCTTTCATTAAAATATGGTATAGGTGAATAGCAATAAACATTACTTCTTTTTCATTTATTGTAAGTTCATTTGATATAAAATAAAAATAAGCTCGAGGTTCTGGCAATCCTGGCAATAACCACCTGATCTGAATAAAGAGGGTGGTTTTTCTTTTTAGAAGTCTAAATGTGGCAGTATTTCCTACTCTACAGGCATGATTACCAACGAATATTGAGATGAACTTGTTAGATTTTGTGTATTATCTGGCGAGTCTATAAAACTATCCCTTGTGAACATTCCTATTTATCTATAAATTTTCTACATATTGAAGGATTAAGCAGACAATAAAGTTTAATTAGAGTTAATATAATTTAATTAATTATTGTTAGGAGAAGAAAATGGCAAAATTTCTAGATACACAAGGAGTTTCTTATTATTTAAAAAAGCTCATAGACCACGCAGATGATAAATTGTATTTGATCAGCCCTTATTTGCAATTAAATAATCAATTGAAAATATCGCTTGAAGATAGACATAAATTCTCTATAGATATAATTGTTATTTATGGTAAAGTTAGTGATATTAATCCAGATGATAGTAGTTGGTTACACTCTATGCCTGGTATAAAATTGCTTTTTCACAAAGACCTTCATGCGAAATGCTATTTTAATGAAAAAGAAGCTATTGTTACTTCAATGAATCTATATATGTTCTCACAACAAAATAATGTCGAAATGGGCATATATATTTCAAAAGAAAAAGATGAGGAACTATATAATGAAATCGCAAATGAAGTTGATAGAATAAAAAGAGGAAGTGAACATCGTACAATATCGGTTCAGAAAATCCCAAATTTATCAAATAATAATCTAGATAAAAAAGAAGAAAAAAGAGATTATTCTAAATCAAAATATTTCACCACAAAAGAATTATCACATCATCTGGGTTCTAGTAGTCGAAAAATAAATTCGTGGCTGACTGATAATAAATTAATGTATAAAAAAGAAGATGATTGGATTATTACATCAAGTGGAAAAGAAATTGGTGGTAAATCTAAGCAAGGTCAATATGGAGCTTTTATTATTTGGCCAGAAGAAATTGAAGAATTGATTAAAGCTTAAATTTTTACAAAAAAAATAATTAGGTGAGTAAAATGACAAAATCTAGATCAAAAATAATAGCTGAAAAAACAATCTATGCTGCTTTTAAAATTCTTAAAGAAGCTGGTGGTGAGCTTAGAGGTAGTGAAGTAGTAAAAAAAATAAGTAATACTTTAGATTTTGATGATTATGAAAAACATCGTTACGAAAAGACAGGGTATATTCGATGGCAGTCTATATTGCATTTTTATACTATTGATTGTATGAAAGCTGGGTATCTAAGAAAAAGTAAAGGTCTCTGGATTTTAACAGAAGAAGGAGAAGACGCAATTGAATTAGGACCAGAAAAACTTCTTAGTGCGGCAAACAAGCTTTATAGAGAGTGGGATGCAAAACGCCAAAAAGATGAAAAAAATAGCAAAGATGATGAAGATGATGAAGATGATGAAGATGATATTGAAACAAATCCTAGACAAAAGCAAAGAGCACTATTAAATCAATATGAAGAAGATGCGGATACTGGATTAAGGGAATTTATAAATGACAAAAATCCTTATGAATTTCAAGATTTGGTTGCTGCTTTACTTGAAGTTATGGGATATTATATTTCTGACGTTGCCCAAAGAGGCCCAGATGGGGGTATTGATATTATTGCTTATACTGATCCCCTGGGAACAAAACAACCGAGAATTATTGTTCAAGTTAAGCACCGTCCTGAAAAATCAGTATCATCAGACCAAATTCAAAAGCTTTCTGGAACATTAAAGCGAAATACTGATGTTGGGATATTTGTAACTTCAGGACAATTTTCGAAACCTGCAATCAAGGAAGCTAGAGACTCAAGGGAACATATTGAATTAATTGATTATGATCGTTTTATTTCATTGTGGCAGGAATATTACAATAAAATGGCAGATGAACAAAAAAATATGTTGCCACTGCATCCAATATTTTTTCTAGGAAATAATGATTAATACATAAACATAAAAAGCTATGTTATAAATAAAACAATAAACTTGAGGTTCTGGCAAACTGGCAATAACCACCTAATCTGAAATATTTTATTACTAAGTGATAAAATATCCATTATCCCACACTCTTCTCCACTATCGCAATTTCCTCATCCGTCAAACCATATAATTCATAAACCATTTTGTCGATTTCTTTGTCGGTTTTTTCGATTTCGGATTTTAGGTTTTGAGCTTCTGATTTTTTGCTTTCAAACACTTCCATCCACTCCATTTCATCAGATTTGGAAAGTTTTTCAGTCCCCGATTTTTTAATTGCCTTATTGAGTTCTTTGATAAAATTAATATAGTCAAGTTTAACCCAGTTTTGAAGTCTACTACTAATTTGAATATCAAAACTATTATGAATGAATTTTATGAATTGGTTTTGAATTTCCTTAAATCTTTTTATACTTTTTTGTATTTCATCAATAGAGGCAATTTCAATGCTTTTTACTACTTCAGTCAAGTTGGGAATTGGAATATTTTCAATGTCACCAACCAAAATCTTAGGAATTGATGTTTTTAATTTTGCTTTGGGAGAAGTAAGAGTATGATAGAAGAAAACAAATTTGGAGTTTAGAATAGCTAGCAGAACGCTTAGCAACTCCTTTTTATTTTCTTTAGCTTTTGAAATAATATTTATAATACCAGGATTATTATAGGCTTCATCAGTTGTGTAACCGGCATTTAGTCTATCCCCCCTTGTAATCTCTCTTACTAAAACACGAAGTGAATTAAAATAATCAGGTGTTCTAGGTCTAGCCAACCATTTTCCATATTTTATCCACTGCGTACCATTCCACTTTACAAAATAACGCGATACATCTTCCCCTTTAAGCTCAGGTTTAAAAAATTCGTCCTTTTTATAATCGCAATGCCAAAGTCTTTTATCAACTATTTCATCAGCTTTTTCTTTACTTAATGTTTTATAAAGTTCTTCCCGAGCATAAGGTACAATACCTTGTGATACGTTAAATTGGTCTTTTAACTTTGCATTATTTGAAATTAGATTTTTGATTAGTTTATCGATTACTGGGTCATAGTCTAAATTAATCGCGCAATTATTATTCTGTGACCAGATACTTTGTTTAATGCTTTTAGGATTAGAAATGCAAATTTCGAATGCAGTAGGATTCGGTTCATTAACTTTTATAACTTTTGTATAATTATTCAAATTATCCGATTTTGTTAAAACACAAATTAAAGTATCTAAATCTGCATCACTAAATACTTTAGTTGGAAGCTCCACAATGAAATTTATTCGTTTGCTAAGAACAACTTTTCTCAAATTCTTAAACTGAGGGATGGTAATCCACGTTAAAGGAATAATAAGTCCTGTTTTTCCAGTATTTCTTTTTGTTAAGGAAATAAATATTTCTGTGAAGAAGCAATAGTTTTCTAAGTTGCCTTGAAAAGAATCAAAATTATCCTTAAAGTAATTTTTGTTTTCCTTTTCATGAATAACTCCATACGGCGGATTTCCAATCACCACATCAAAACCACCTTTAGCGAAAATCTCTGGGAACTCATTTTGCCAGTTAAATGCTTTATCGCCTGCAACTTCGGGATCGTCAATCAGCGAGTTACCACATTTTATATTATTGCTAAGGGTGTTGAGTTTTCGTCCTTTTTGTGCCGTCCGTAACCATAGCGAGAGTTTGGCAATTTCAACCGATTCTTCGTTAAGATCAACCCCGTAAATGTTCTTTTCAAGAATGTCGTTGGTAATATCCGAAAACGGAATTGACCCCCCGAGTAACTGTCTGCGCAACTCATCAATTTTTCGATGTTCGTTTATTAGGAATTCCAATGCCTGATTTAAAAAAGCCCCTGAGCCACAAGCCGGATCGAGAATGCTTAAACTCAATAGCCAATTTCGGTAATCATCAAGTTTTTTATCGAGCGATTTTACCAATTCCTTTTTTCGGTTTTTTCTGCCTTTTGCATATTCTTCGTCAATAATTTTTAATTTTGCCCGTTTCTCTTCACAAAGTTTTCCAAGCGTATTTTCAACAATGTATTTGGTAATGTATTTTGGGGTGTAAAAAATACCGTCTTTTTTGCGTTTTGTTTTTTGGCTAACGACTTTTTCGCCTTTTATTTCGGCTTGTACATTTTCGATTTCGCCCAGCGAATGTTCAAAAATATGACCGAGAATATTTACGTCAACATCTGTTTCAAAATCGTAATTGCTTAAGCGCAGCGTGTGTTCGTGCAAAATATCATCATCTATTGTAATGTTGTCCAGAATTTCATCGGGCTTGAAAAGTCCGCCATTGTATGCATAAATTTGATAATTTTTGCCTTTGTAGCCTGTATTCATGTAGCCGAAGTATTTTTTAAAACGTGAGTACAAAGGGAAATACTCGTCAAGTTCTTCCTTTAAAGTTGTCCACTGTTTAACAATTTCGGTGATTGAATTTGGCGGAAGTAACAACCTGTCTTCGGCAAAAAAGATGAATAAAAAACGGTCGAGCAGTTTTTGCGTTTTTTTGAAAAGTAAAAGTTTATCAGTCTCGGGATTGTTTTTTACAAGATTGCCGTAAATCGCCTCGCGGAATTTTGAATAATCGGCATACAATTTTTTTGTAATGTTTTCCTCCTGTAAAACCGATGATTCTTTAATTTTTAAAGGTAAATCGTTTAACAAATTATCTTTTGCCAGACAAAGCCACAGCAAGGAAAATTGTTTTTTTGAAAGCTTGAACAAATCAAAATCAATGTGGTCGACCGCATTTTGAATGTAAAACCGAAGTTTCTCAAAATTTGATGTGATTACATATTTACATTTTGGATGGTGGTTTTTGTATCCGAAAGCCTGTGTTTCAATTTTATCAAGATCGGTGGTGTCAGTCCCTTTTAATTCAATCACTGCGGTTGCATCTTCGCCTTTCAAAATTGCTCCGTCAGCTTTTTTACTATCCGAGATATTCTTTTGTTCGCTTATCAGGTTGTAATCTGGCTCAGGGTTTAAAGTGTATCCCAAAATCCTTACAAATAATTCCCGTAAAAATCCTTCCTGAAATTGTTCTTCTTTCGAATTTCTTATGTTTTCCTGTCTTTCTGGATTACCAAAATAATTTTGAAAATCAGCATATTTTTTTTCGATTAATATCGAATCAAGGTCGTTTAGATATTTATTTTCAACTAATTTTTGAAACAGGCTCATATTATATTTAATCCTAAATAACTGCAAAATTTAGGAATCTGCGGGCGGATTCACAAGGGAATGTTTAAACGGGGAAGCTCTCTAAAACATTAACAACGTCTCTTAGATTGTTTTGTGATAAGTGTGCGTATATCATAGTAGTTTTAATATCCCGATGACCCAGGAGTTCTTTTACTTCATAAATGCTTTTCCCTTTAATCACACAATGACTTGCAAAAGTATGGCGCAACTTATGTACATTACCTTCAAGCCCGGCTTTTTCTAAGGCATTCTTCATGTTTCTCAGGGGTTTGTCTGGATGGATTATTTTACCCTCCTGACTAATAAATATGTATTTACTATGTACTCCCTTTTGTCCCTCAATAATATCTATCGCTGCTTGGTTTAAGGGGATTGTCCTTTTGCGACCAGTTTTAGTTCTAAAGCTTTCTGATGAAATTACCGTAACAGATTCTTTGCCTTTTTTCAGATTTACATTTTTCCAAGTTAGATTAATTAATTCGCCTTTTCTCATTCCCGTATAGTAAAGAAATTTTAAGAAATTCAACCAGTATGGATTAACATTGTCCCAAATTTTTATCAATTCTTCTCTAGTAAAATATGGTGCTTCTTTTTCATCATCTACTTGGTAAGTCTCAATATCTTGTGCTGGAGATTTAATTAAATATTCTTCTTTAATTGCATAATTAAAAAGTTGTTTAATAAGACCAATTGAGCCATTTACTGTTTTGGGGGCTTTCTCTCCATCTTCTATTTCGTGATTTGCGTATTCATCTATATGATGTCGCTTGATTTTATTAATACTGTTCATGCCGGTCGAAAAATTATTTTTAATAAATTCACTAAAAGGTATAAAAAAATTATTGTATCGATCGATTGAGGAGGGTTGAAGTTTTCTTTTGCTAGAAATAAATTCCTTATATAGGTCTTCAAGTCTGATTATTTGTTTTTTGGGAATATCAAATTTCTCACCAAATAGTTCATTTGTTTTTGCGGCAGCTGCAATTTCCGCCTGTCGTTTTGAAGTTCCAATAATTTCTTTAATATCTTTGCCGCTTAGATAATATCTAATACCCCATTTCTTTTTCCCACCAACTATTCTTTGATAAACACTTACTTTTGGTATCATGATAAATCCCCTTTCATTTTCATGTATTTGATAACAATATAATAATGTTGGAACATTTTAGGAACATTAATTTCAAATAAAACACTAAAGCCCTTAGATAAGGGCTTTAGAAACATAGTGCGGAGAGAAAGGGATTCGAACCCCCGGTTCGCTTACGCGAACACCGCATTTCGAGTGCGGCGCATTCGACCAGACTCTGCCATCTCTCCGAGGGTAATATAAAGAATTATTTTACAACTACAATCATGATTTTTATCCATTTAGCTTAAGGAATACGACATAAATGGAGGTTAACAAGGTAATATCAATTCCCTCTTGATAAAAATATTACCACCGTCCTCTTCCCGCAAGATATTGCCTTAACCAAATATTACCTGCAATCTGTTTTAAATACATTTTGCGTTTACATGCTTTTGATCTTGTGGTAAATGTTTCAGTATAAATCATTTTAAAAGGAGCATGTCCTTTAGTTGATCTTACTTTCTTTTTATTATGGATTTCTAATCTTTTTTCCAGATCATGAGTATGACCTATATAATGAAAATTATCCTTAATACTTTTAAGGACATAAACAAAATACTTTCCCATATCGTCCCCCAACGAAATAGTATTATGAGCAAGTTATAGCAATCCGAGCCTGCTCTACGAAGTCCCGATGTTTCGGAGCGAAGAAAGGTGGTAAGAAAGGGATTCCCACACAGGGGTCCCTTCGGGAGAATCCCCGGTTCACTTACGCGTAAACACCGCATTTCGAATGCGGCGCATTCGACCAGACTCTGCCACCTCTCCGCGGGTAATATAAAGAATGATTTCCAAAGAATAATCATGATTCTAAGCCCAAATACACCCGAAATATTTTTTAGCTTACACTATATAAAACATTTAATTGCGGGAAATTTTGCATAAATGAATAATTGTTGTATATTATCCAAAACAAATGGAGAAAAAAGATGATAAATAAAAAAATAGAAGATCAAATAAATTACCAAATCAATCGCGAATTATACTCGGAATACTTGTATCTTTCAATGGCATCATATCTTGAAGATAAAGGCCTTGCCGGAATGGCTAATTTCATGATTGTCCAGGCAGAAGAAGAACATTTTCATGCTATGAAATTCTATCATTATCTAAATGAACGCGGTGGTCGGGTTGTATTTGATACCATTGAAAAACCCACTGTTGAATTCGATTCACCTCAGGCAGTATTTGAGGAAAGCTTGGAACATGAAATGCTGGTAACCAGTCTCATTAATAAACTTATGGATCTGGCTATAGAGGTCAACGATCATGCTGCTAAAAGTTTTTTAAACTGGTATGTTGATGAACAAGTGGAAGAAGAAGCAAATTTCCAAGGCCTAATTGACAAACTAAATCTTGTCAAAGGCAAAGGCGATGGATTGTTGATGCTTGATAAAGAATTGTCTACCCGGGTTTTCACCCCTCCGGTAAAATAATAAACAAAAAGCGAGGTACTTATGACCAAATTACGTGAGATCTATTATTGCCCGATTTGTGGCAATGTAATAGAAGTTTTCAACGAAGGTGCATCAGCCTTGGTTTGCTGTAACCAAAAGATGCAAAAACTTGAGGCTAAATCAGAAGATTCAACTCTGGAAAAACATGTTCCTTTTGTTGAAGAAACTAAAAATGGTGTTCTAGTTAAGGTTGGCCAAAATCAAGCTCATCCTATGAACGAAGATCATCACATTAAATTTATTG
>Ga0307992_1000578_pt1 | contig 23015 bp, 24 predicted proteins | sample EllFjometagen133_FD_203162 | JGI IMG/M metagenome (GOLD analysis project Ga0307992, IMG submission 203162) | Marine microbial communities from Ellis Fjord, Antarctic Ocean - #133 | ecosystem: Environmental > Aquatic > Marine > Unclassified | place: Southern Ocean | collected 2014-10-08
AAACTGGATAAGCATTAAGACAATATTCGTAAAAGGGTTAACATGATGCTTTTGGTAAAGAGCTAAAAGCTCTTTAGATTGTTTCGTTGGATCTTGCTTGTATCGTTTTCTCAATTCTTGCAACTTCGGCTGTAACTCATTCATCGCTTTTTGAGTCTTCAGTGATTTGAGGAAAAGAGGATATAAAATAATCCTAATTAAAACGGTTATAATAATAATGGCCAACCCCAAATTATGTCCTGGGATATAAGCACCAATCAGAAGTAAAAGATTGAAGAGAGGTTTGTAAAAAAGGGTTTGAAAAATAGAAGAAAATATCATTGTTTTATTAGTAATTGAGTTTTTTGTAAAAGCTTATGTAGTGTTTGACTTACTTCTTGATAAGATTTTTTGATTATTTCCCGCCGACCGGTTAGAACAATGTCGTATCCCGGGCTTATCAACGGAAGATAACTTCTCATAAGAAATCTAAGACGACGTTTAATCTGATTCCTCGTCACTGCTTTTTTAGAAACCTTTCGACTCACGACGAACCCAATTCGGTTATGATCTAGATGGTTAGGCAAAACCTTTATCCAAAGGTATAAAGTAGAATAGGATTGACCTTTACGATAAATCCTTGTGAAATCCATTTTCTTTTTAAGACGATTATCTTTGGGCAACATAGTGACCGAGGGATTGCTCTAGAATAACAGGGAGAGAGCCAAAGGTCAATGTTTGTTTTTATGCTCTATTTGCTCACAACTTATCCACCAAGAATTGATAAAGGAAGAAATAAGGTGATTTTTCCAGAGAAATTCTCGAAGTCTTTCCTCGGAGAAACTAATTGTGCTAAGATTAAAGTAACGAATTGGGTATCAAGAGTTAGGAAGATCAGCAGATCTTCTAATAGTAATTATGAGCCCTAGTAAAGTCTCTTAATAGTAATTATGAGCCCTAGTAAAGTCTCTTAATAGTAATTATGAGCCCTAGTAAAGTCTCTTAATAGTAATTATGAGCCCTAGTAAAGTCTCTTAATAGTAATTATGACAAAAGAAGAGCTCTGGGAATCCGTTTTAGCTCAACTTCAATTTAAAGTTTCTAAAGCTAATTTTGCCACCTGGCTAAAGAACACCAGAATCACCCAAATGACAAATGGGGAGGTATATGTTGCTGTTCCTAATACTTTTTCTCGTGAGTGGCTAAGTAAAAAATATCATCATTCTATTTTTGAGGTTTTACGAGAAGTAGATCCCCAAATAAAAAGCATCAAGTATATTATCCAAAAGGATCTGGTTTCTGGAAAGAAATCATCCAAGCCAAACACTCAGCCATCTTCTCGTCCTTCCTTAAAAAACGAGCAGTCGGCCTTTGAAGAACTAAAAATTAATTCTCAAACTAATCTCAACCCCCGTTATACCTTCGAACAATTTGTTATCGCCCCTTTTAATGAATTAGCCCAGGCAAGTGCTTGGGCTGTTACTAAAAATCCGGGACGGGTTTACAATCCTCTCCTTATTTACGGAGGCGTCGGTTTGGGAAAAACCCATTTGCTTCAAGCTATCGGTAACGGAGTTGATGCCGTGGCTGGTTTTAGAATTCAATATCTATCATCAGAAAAATTGGTTTCCTCCATTGTTTCTAGTATTAGAAATCACAGCATTCAAGAATTAAAAGATAATCTTTGCCGCTTAGATATGATAATTGTTGACGATGTCCAATTTATGGCTGGCAAGGAAAAAACTCAAGAAGAATTCTTCCATATTTTTAACGCTCTTTACGAACGCAATAAACAGATTGTTCTGTCTTCGGACCGACCCCCCAGCGCTATTGCTACTCTTGAAAAAAGACTCCAATCTCGTTTCGAGGGAGGCATGATCGCTGATATCAGCCAGCCTGATTATGAAAGTCGCTTGGCTATTTTGGAAACCAAAGCTCAAGAATTAGACACAGAAATAGAGGCCGAGGTTTTATCTTATGTTGCTAATAACGTTCAAAAAAACATTAGAACATTAGAAGGAGCTATTCATCGAATTCGAGCTTATCAGAAACTCCATAACGAATCTCTCTCTCTGAGCAAGGCTAAAACCCTCCTTAAGGACTTGGCTGGATCTCCGCCAAAGATAACAACTCCTCAAAAAATCTTCAGCGCTGTCGCCGGTTATTACAATCTTAATCAGCAAGAATTATTTTCGGTAACACGCAAAAGAGAAATTGCTTGGCCAAGACAAGTAGCTATGTATTTTTTACGCAAGGAATTAAGAAAATCCTTCCCTCATATTGGAACAATATTTGGAGGAAAAGACCATACGACAGCTATTTATGCTTACAGAAAAATAGAAAAGCAGATAGAAGATGACGAGCAAACAGCCGAAGAAATTCATTTAGTTAAACAGAGGATTTATGCTGAATAAAAAGTGGAATTCCTGTGGTGTTTTTAAAGCTGTTTTTGATTCGGAAAAAATAGTCAGTTTTTATTCAGAGAAAATCCACTGGTAAAATTTAAGCAAAGCCACGTGTTATATATAAAGAAAGCAAAATGCTAAATAATTCACTGTCTAGTAATAACAAGTAATTTAAATTAATAGTATAATTAATATTATAATAAATACTATGAAGTTAAAAGTTTTAAAAGAAGAATTAACTTTTGGTCTTAGTGTTGTTAGTCGTATTGCTACTCGCAATCCTAACTTGCCTATTTTAGAAGGGGTTTTATTGAATGCTGAGAAGAACTCTCTTTCTTTAACGACTACGGATTTGGAAGTGGGGACGAAGTGGTGGGTCTTAGCTAAAGTGGAAAAACCAGGGAAAGTGGTTATTCCGGCTCGAGTTGTTTCAGATTTAGTAAAATTGATTAGCGATCGAGAGCTTCAATTAGAGTCGGATAAAAAAAGTCTTCTTATTAAATATCAAAACGGGGAAAATCAAATTCAGGGATTAGAAGTCAATGATTTTCCTCTTTTACCCGAAGCCGAAGGAAAAACTTCGGTATGGGTTGATAGTTTTAAATTTTGCCAGGGGTTAAAACAAATACTCTATTGCGTTGCTTCTTCTGAAAGCCGTCCAGAAATCTCCGGGGTTTATTTACAATTTGAAGCCAAGCGCATTATCATGGTGGCCACGGATAGCTTTCGCTTAGCTGAAAAAATAGTCGAGCCAGTAGAAAAAGTGCAAGGGGATATTAAAAAACTTACTTTTATTCTTCCGGTCAAAACAGCTCAGCAGGTTATTGCCGTTTTTGAGACAATGGGAAAATCAATAAAAATTTATCTTTCCCCCGATCAAATGGTGTTCGAAAGCGATGTTGATGGTGCTTCTCATCCTCAAGTTCAAATTGTATCAAGACTGATTGAGGGAACTTACCCTGATTATCAAGGAGTTATTCCTAAAAGCTTTAAAACCAATGTCAAACTTTCACGCTCTCAATTATTGAATAAAATCAAGGCGGCTAATTTATTTAGCGATCAGGTGCGCGAAGTGCAATTAGCCATTCGTCCTAAGGAGAAGAAAGTATATATTGAATCTCGCAGTACGAAAATCGGAAAAAGCAAAGCATCTATTTCAGCTACTATTAAAGGAGAGGATTTAGATATTTCTTTTAATAGTAAATATCTTATTGACGTTCTCAGCAATCTTAGCAACGAGGAGATAGAGCTTAAACTTAATGATGGGGAGAAAGCTGGTCTTCTAAAACCAGCCGGAGACACTTTTTACCGCTATGTTCTTATGCCAATTAAATCTGCCTGAACTAGGGAATAATTGGCAGAGCCTGTTGCATAAATTGATTCCAAATCCAGCCGGCGGTAGTGACGGCGGGCACTTTAGCCATTGGAGCCTGATTGTTATTACCCAACCAAACGCCAACGATAATTTTTGAAGTATAGCCAATGACCCAGGAGTCTCGAAAATCGTCGTTAGTTCCGGTTTTAGCAGCGACTTTATAGCCCGGGACATATAAATTGGAATGATAGCCGAACATTGGCGCTCGATCTTTTTCACTTGACAAAATATCAGTAATGGTCTGGGCAGTTGCCTCGCTGACCACTTGTCTTTTTTCTTCTTGACTTTGAGCTTGAAAAATAATATCGCCTTGGCTGTCTTCTATTTTAAGGATATCAAAGGGTTCTACTTTGTAACCGCCAGTGGCAAAAATACCGTAAGCGCTGGTCAGATCCAAGAGCTTGACGCCGCCTCCTCCAAGGACTAAAGAAGGAACAGCGGGCAAGGATGAAGAAATGCCAGCTGATTCTAAGGTTTGAATGCTGTCTTTTATACCAGCGAGGTATAGGAAAACTTTAACAGAAGGAACATTCAAAGACTGGGCTAAAGATTGTTTCAGCGTAACCGGTCCTCGAAAACGACCGTCGTAATTACCAGGAACGTAATCTTTGCCTCCCCAATTTCCGAAATTTGTTTGTTCGTCAATAATAATATGGGAAGGAGAAATTCCTTTTTCAAAAGCAGTAGCGTAAACGAAGGGCTTTAAAGAGGAGCCAGGGTGTCTTTCACCAAGACGAGCAATATCGAATTGAGGATTAAAAAGGCACTCGTTATTTTCAACTGAGCAACCAGAGGGATACGAATCGTCAGCGAAATAATCCTTGGATCCCACGAGGGATAAAACTTCTCCTGTTCGGGGATCAATAGCGACCAAAGAACCATTATATACTTTATAGATTTTGTCTTTTGCTACTCCATTCTCGATAATTGTCTCAGCCTTTTCTTGGAGGGACCAGTTAAGGGTCGTGTAAACTTTAAATCCGCTTCGCTGGAGCAAGTTCAGTCCATAGGTGGTTTTTAATTCTTGGACGACATGGAGGGTAAAGTGAGGGGCTCTAAGGAGATGAGCTAGGCTAGAAAACTCGGGTTTCTGTTCCTGTGCTTCGGTCATTTGGTCTTGGCTGATATATCCTAACAGAGTCATGCGTTGGAGAACATAAGTTCTTCGGTCCGTAAGCTGGTCAAGATGTTGGCCGTAGGGGGAAAGATAACTGGGTGCTTTAATAAGGGCGGCTAAAGTGGTAGCTTCTACCAAGGAAAGATCGCTTGCCGGTTTATTAAAATAGCCCTGGCTGGCGGTTTCAGCGCCATAAAAATTAGAGCCAAAGGGAACTTGGTTCAGGTACCATTCCAAAATTTGTTCTTTACTATATTTTCTTTCTAATTCTAAGCTTAAGATAATTTCTTCGGTTTTCCTCTTAACTGTTTTTTGATTATTGAGGAAATACGAGCGAATAAGTTGCTGAGTAATAGTTGATCCGCCCTGGGAAGGACTTTGGAGCCTTAAATCAGTGAGAATAGCTCGCGCTAAGCCGCGAAAATTAAGACCATGATGCTGGTAAAATTGGCCATCTTCGGCTGAGATAACGGCCTGTTGAAGATAGAGGGAAATTTTCTCTAAAGGAATAACAGTTCTATTTTCTTCGCCAACAATATTGTAAAGCAAAATCTGTCCCGTCTGGTCGTATATTTTAGTTGGCTGGTTGAATTGACTTTCAGCGAAATCCTCTGGTTGCGGCAATTCGCGGAGGTAGTTTAGGAAGACAACGGAAACAACGGCGGCTGATAACAGCAAGAGTATTATTATGGTTCGGCTCGTCCAGATAAGAACAGTATATAAAAAATGACGATGCTTGTTTTTTTTCATTGGACTCTTAGGACTTCAGCTATTATAATAGAAAATGATGGAAAAGAATACCCTTAATCAAAAAATTCAAGAGATTTTAGAAAGAGGAGTGGAAAAAGTATATCCTTCTAAATCTTTCTTAAAAGAAAAGTTGCTTACTAAAAAACCGATGAAGCTTTACGCCGGTTTGGACCCGACGGCCTCTTCTTTACATATTGGGCACTTGGCCATTTTAAATAAACTGGCTCAATTTCAAAAGCTAGGACATCAGGTCTTTTTTCTGATTGGAAATTTTACATCCCTTATCGGTGATCCCACGGGACGCTCTGCTGTTCGTCCCCAATTAACCGAAAAAGAGGTTTTAGCTAATAGTCGTGTTTTCAAAGAGCAGGCGGAAAAAGTTTTGTCATTTGACTCTCCTAATCCTGCTCGAATAGTTTACAATAGCCAATGGCTTTCTGAATTAACCTTAAAAGATTTGATTAAGCTGACTTCCCATTTTACGGTTCAACAGATGATGGCGAGAGACATGTTTCAAAAAAGAGTAGCTAGTAAGAAACCGATATTTATTCACGAGTTTCTTTATCCAATCTTCCAGGCCTATGACAGCGTCGCTCTCGAAGCGGATATGGAGGTGGGAGGCAATGATCAGACCTTCAATATGCTTTGTGGCCGATCTTTAGTAAAAGACTTACAACACCGGGAAAAGATTGTTTTGACGGGACAGCTTTTAATAAACGCTGACGGATCTAAAATGAGTAAAACTGCTTCGAATGCCGTTTTTCTCAGCGACGCTCCGTTAGAAATGTTCGGTAAAATTATGTCTTACCCTGACTCACTAATCGAACCAGCTTTTACTCTTTGTACGCAGGTTTCTTATGTCGAGGTAAAAAAAATAGGTAAAAATCTGAAGAAGCAAGAAATTAATCCTCGCGATGCTAAAATTCGTCTGGCCCAAGAAATCGTTGGCATTATCTGGGGGAAGGGAAAAGCCGTCCAAGCGGCTCAAGAATTCCAGCGCATCTTTCAGCAAAAATCATTGCCGTCTGAGATAGTAGAAGTTAAGCTGTCGAAACGGCGTATTTTGCTCGTTGATTTATTAATAAAAACCCATCTTGCCTCCTCCCATTCGGAAGCTCGAAGGTTAATTGCCCAAGGGGGCATTAAGATTAATCAGCAAGTTCAAAGAGAATGGAATCAAGAAGTGGCCATACCCAAAGGTACGATTGTCCAGCGCGGAAAAAGGAAATTCGTGCGAATTCAATAAAGAGTTATTAAGTTCTAGAAAGGGATTTTTTTTGAAAAAATGCAAAGATGCTATTGGCGGCAATAGTGCCTTCGCTAGCAGCGGTAATGATCTGGCGAACATTATCCGAGCTATCAGTAATATCTCCCGCGGCCCAAACGTGAGGATTGCTTGTTCTCTGATCTGCCCGAACTTTAATATAACCCTGGGTATTAGTTTCTAATGCTAGCTGATTAGTTAATAATTTTTGAGGAATGGTTCCTATCTCAACAAAAATTCCCTGGAGAGGAATTCTTTTTTGTTTTTGATAAGGCTTATCTAAAACGACAGCTTCTAAATCTTTTTCTCCTTCAAGAGCAGCAATTTGTCTTTCGTAAATCACTTCGATACGAGGATGATGAGTGACTTGGTTTATCCAGATTCTTTCTCCATGTAACTGAGGCCCTCGACATATTTGATAAACTTTTTTAGCTATTTTGGCTAAGTAAAGAGAAGCCGTTGTCGCGCTATCTCCACTGCCAATAACAGCAACGATTTGATTTTTGTAAAACTGAGCGTCACAAGTAGCGCAATAAGAAAGCCCCTGCCCTAGGAATTTTTTTTCTTCAGGCAATTCTAACCGACGATGTTGAGTTCCCGTTGCCAGCAAAATAGTTTCTGCAGAAAAATCTTTGTCCTCACGAGTCTTTAATTGAAAATTCTGCCCAGGAGATATTTTAGTTACTTGATCAATTATTATTTGGGTCCCTAATGATTCAGCGTGTTCTCGCATCTTATTGACTATCTCGGCGCCAGAAATATTTTTTTCGGTAGGGAAATTACAGATTTGATGAGCTTCAGACATAAGTCCGCCCGAAGTAGCCCCGATAATAAGATGATTAATACCATAACGGGAAGCGTAAATCGAAGCGGTTAGCCCGGCCGGACCGGCTCCAATAATAATCAAAGGGTATTCCTTGTTTTCCATAACAACTTTTTAAATTTTTCCTCTTAATTTTTCAGCGGTTAAGATTCTTCTAATGGCTAAAAGATAAGCCGCTGTCTTTAAGCTTATTTTTTGATGATGTTCTTTCTGGAGAGAAAGAACCCGAATCCAATTATTAATCATTTTTTCTTTTAGGAGCTTAGCTAAGTAGTCTTCCGCTAAAATATTTCCGGTTTTATTCTGGCACCATTCAAAATAGCTTACAATAACTCCACCAGAATTCACTAATACGTCTGGAACAACAGTGATGTTTTTCGAAAAAAGTTGCTTCTCGGCAGAATAGGTAACCGGCCCGTTAGCCACTTCAACAATGTAAGAAGCATTAATTTTACCCACATTTTTTTCGGTAATTTGGTTCTCAAGAGCGGCGAGGATGAGAATATCTACCGGAAGTTCAAGAATTTTTTGATTACTAATCGGTTGTCCTTTAGAATAATTAACAACAGATCCTTTTTCCTTTTTAGTTTTTCCCACCGCTACAATATCCAAACCATTTTTGTCATAGATTCCACCTTGGCTATCGCTGACGGCTACTATTTTGAAATGATTTTGATTTAACATTTGGGCCAAGTTAGCACCAGCATTGCCAAATCCCTGCATGGCAATCTTGAGGTGGCTTTTAGGCAAGCGATAAGTTTTTATTATTTCTTGGATAATAAAAAATCCTCCTTTAGCCGTGGCATCTGCCCTGAGTTTTAAACCGCCAAGAATTAAAGGCTTTCCGGTAATCATTGCTGGTTCGTGATGGCCAGTTTTCTTTTCATATTCGTCTAACATCCAAGCCATGGTCTGTGAATTTGTATAAACATCGGGAGCGGGAATATCTTTGTCTTGCCCCAGAACTGGGTAAAAGAAATCAATGAATTTACGGCTGATAATTTCTTGCGTCTTTAAAGAAGTTTTTTTCGGATTAAACTTGACAGCTCCTTTAGCTCCGCCATAAGGAATTTCCACTAAAGCGTTTTTGATAGTCATCCAAAAAGATAAAGAAGTTACTTCATCTTGATTTGCTTGCGGATGAAAACGGATGCCTCCTTTGCCCGGGCCGAGAGCATCATTAAAAAGAACGCGCCAAGCGGGATAAGCTTTCCCTTGAACCCTTAAAATCGTTTTTTTGACCCTCTGAGGATGAGAAAGCAATTGGACCTCTTTGGAGGACAATCGGTCAATTTTTTGGACCTCTTTAAGATAATAACGAATATTATTAAAGGTGTTGTTCATGGTAAGTTTAGTTTTTCGATGTTTGAATATTTTTTAGAATTTCTTCTAATTCTTGCTGAAGAGCTTCTTTGGGCCTTAAGCCGATAAATTCTCGGATTATCTCCCCCTTGTAGAATAGTTTCATATTGGGAATACTGCGAATTTGATACTGGCCAGCTAAGTTAAGATTTTCTGGAATTTCGGTATTTAATTTAGCAATTCTTATTTTATCTTGCATTTCATCGGCGATGCTTTCTAAGGCCGGCGCCATTAAAAGACAAGGCTGGCACCAAGGAGCCCAAAAATCCACGAGAACAGGAAGATCTGATTGTAAGACCTCCTTGTCAAAATTTTGGCTATTGACTTCAATAGATTGAGACATGGTAGTTTATTTTTTAAGTATTTCTCGAAGAAGGAATTCCCACTCTTTTTTCTTTTTAACATTAAAAGAATAAAAACAGGCCTTGAAATGGTCCTGCAAATATAATTCAGTAATTTTTTTAATGGCCGCTTGAGCCGCTGATAATTGCTCAATGACTTGACGGCAATTGGCTTCTTTTTCGATAAGCCGGCTGATTCCGTCTATTTGTCCCTTAATGATGTTGAAACGTTGGGGAAGACTTCTTGGCATCTAAATCACTATATACCCCCCGAGGGTATATTGTCAAGTTTTATTGAAAAGGTTATTTTTATTTATCTTCCCTGAGAATTATCCAACCATTGATTCTTGATAAGAAAACAGAGAGAGGTTCCTAAAGCATCAGCGGCGTGATCGGGTTCTGGTTTATGATCAAGTTTTAATATTTTCTGAACAGCTTCTTGAACTTCTTGCTTTTCTGCTCGTCCGTAGCCAGTGAGAATTAGTTTTATTTCTACTGGTGAAAATTCATAAACGGGGAGTTGCGCTTTTTCGGCTACGAGCAGAATAACGCCTTTTGTTTGACTAACGCTCATAACAGATTTCTGATTTTTAAAAAAGTAAAGGCTTTCAACGGTTAAAATATCGGGCTGATAAAGACGCACTATTTTCGATAGACTTTTTTCGACTATCCTTAAGCGGAAAGCGTCTTCTCGGTCCGAAGGAGTGATGATTGTTCCGTAATTTAAAAGGACTATTTTCTTTGAAGCGTCTTCAACTTTCACTAATCCATAACCGATAGCGGCGGCTCCGGGATCAATGCCAAGAATGGTAACCATTAGCTTGCGTTAGTGTAAACCTCTTGAATATCTTCTTCTTCGATAGATTGCAAAAAGTTGTCTAATTTTTTTTGATCTCCCGGTTTCAAGGTAATAGTTTCCTTGGGGACCCAGCCGATAGAAGAAGAATCGATGGTGTATCCTTGTTTTTCTAAAGATTCAACTACTTGTTGTAAATCCTGGGGCTTGGTGTAAATCACGAGGTGATCATCCTGTTTTTGAATATCTTCAGCGCCAGCCTCAATCAACTCTAATTCTAAATCATCGCTCAAATTGTATGATTCTGGTAAATGAATTAGTCCTTTTTGTTCAAAAAGCCATTTTACTGAACCAGCTTCGGCTAATTTCCCGCTAGTCTGATTGAGAATTTTGTGGAGATGTTCTCTGACCCGATTCTTGTTATCGGTAATAGCCTCAATAATTAAAGCTGTTTTTCCGGGGCCGAAGGCTTCATAAACAACTTCTTCTAAATTCCCTTCTTGGCGACTGACGGCTCTTTGAATGGCCCTCTCAACGCTTTTGGCGGGCATATTAACCGCCTTCGCTTTATCCAGAGCCGCCTGAAGAGCGGGATTGCCGGCCGGCGTCGGACCTTGTTTTTGGACAGCAACCGTGATGAACCGAGAAATTTTTGAAAAAACCTGGCTCTTTTTCAAATCTTCGGTTTGCTTTTGATGTTTAATTGATGACCAATGAGAATGTCCGCTCATAATTACTATTAAGAGGATTTACTAAGACTCATAATTACTATTAAGAGAATTTATTAAGACTCCTAATTACTATTAGAAGATCTACTGATCTTCCTAATTACTATTAAAAGGATTTACTAAGACTTATAATTTTCTTTTTAAAAACAAAATAATAGCGATACTCAATATGCCAAAACCTAGGCCCAGCCCCAAAACCAACCATTTCTGAAGAGGTTTGGGCGTTTGATTACCTAAAATTAGATTACTCGGTTCGGGTGAAAATGTCAACTGCTCAAGGAAAAAATCTTCTTGGTTGGAATTGCTATCAAGATAACAGTTTTGGAATCGTTTTCTCTTTAGGAGTTGATTAGCTTCTGGATTTTGCGCAAAAGGATTTCCTTCACTTAAGGGGTTGTTTCCGGTTCCCCAAGCCACGGCGTCTATAATAGTGCCCTGGGAATTTAATAAAGCAATGCTGTTATTGAGAGAGAGAGTCGCTTGGCTTTGATATTGAGCTTGAATAAGTTTTGCAAACTCGTCTTTTGAATTAGCCCAAGTTAAATATTCCCCCGGTTCAATTTGGCTTTCAGAAGGAAAAACCCTTAGAGAATATTCTTTTCCTTCCCGGCTTCTTTTTCTTAGGCGGAAATTTTGAATATCAACAGTCTCGGCCGTTGGATTATAAATTTTTATGTAGTCTTGGGAAGACTGCGATCCGGCTATCTGAATTTCAACGATTAACAGATGATTGTTTTTTGTTTGAGCGGAAGAAAGCAAAAGAGGAAAAACAAAGAAGAACAAAACAAGCCAAAGAAAAATTTGTTTTTTCATTACTTTAAGTCACTCGATGAACTTCATCAAGAGTGGTTTGGTGATCGAGCACCTTAACGATACCGTCGAGGTACATAGGAAGCATCCCCCTTTCAACAGCTGCTTTCTTTAATTCGGGGATAGAAGGAGATTGAATAATTAAATTTTCCATTTCATCATCTACTCGGAAAGCTTCAAAGATGCCGATTCGATCTTGATAACCCGTAAAATTGCAGAGAGAACATCCTTTAGGATTAGCGTGCAATATTTTTGTTTTATTATTAAAAGGAGAAATGTGGACAGAAGAGGGAATTTTCTCATAAGCTTCTTCTATCTCTTTGTATTCCTCTAAGGTAGGACTGGAAAGCTGAGAGCAGTGGGGACAAACGCGCCGAACCAATCGCTGAGCGATAGCTATATTAAGGGCGGGAGCGATATCGGTGCCACCGACTCCCAAAGCTTCTAAACGGGCAATGGTTCCCGCGGCATCATTAGTATGGAGAGTGGAAAAAACTAAATGCCCCGTCATGGCTGCTTGGATAGCAATCCTTGATGTTTCTCCGTCTCGAATTTCTCCAACTAAAATAACATCGGGATCTTGGCGAACAATCGCTGACAAACCAGACGCAAAATCATAACCATGTTTAGAATCAATTTGAGTTTGAGAAATTCCCTCTAATCGATACTCAATAGGATCTTCAATAGTAATAATTTTTGAACCGGGATTCTTGATTTTATTTAAGAAAGCATAGAGAGTCGTCGTTTTTCCCGAGCCAGTGGGTCCGGTTAGAAGAATCATTCCATTGGGGCGTTCTAGCTCTTGATTGACGACTTTCAGAAGTCCGGGGCGCATTCCCAGCTTGCTAACATCTTTTAAGGAACGAGGGTCTAAAATCCTCATCACAATTGTCTCGCCGTATTCTGAAGGCAGGATGGAAGTTCTTATTTCAATTTCTCTTTTTTCAAATCGGATGGTAAAACGTCCATCTTGAGAGCGTTGGGTAATATTTAATTTTAATCCGGATGATAATTTAATTCGACCAAGTATCGATTTGTACACCTGAGCCGGAAGAAAAGAAACAATTTCTAAAACACCGTCAATTCTGATTCTTAAACGAGTGCGTTCTTCATCTTCCGGTTCGAGATGAATATCTGAAGCCCGGAGAATAATAGCGCCGCCGAGGACAACATCAACCAGGCGGGTTGTCTGTCCTAGAAAATTTGCCTCTAGCGCTTTTTGGAAGTCTCGAATATGTTTAACCTTGGGCAAGATTTTCTCGGCGACAGAGGGGTCGATGGTGACTTGGCTCGTTATTGCTTTCATACTGATTCCTCACTTAATAATTGCCATATTCGGGTTTTGACCGAAGATAAATTGGTTCCCGTTATTCTAAAGAGTCCGACGTTGCCTCTTTTTGTTCCGTTGAGCTTCTCAAGAATGTCGCTCCATTTCTTTTGATTCTTAAGAGAAATAATTCCCTGGACTGTCTGGCGGTCTGGGGCCCAAAGGACAAGCAGATTGTCAAAATGGAAAAGTCCGGATTTCAATTCTTTGATAAGCAGGGAAAGGTAGGGAGGAGAAACATAATGGAATTCATGGATATCTAAAAGAACGAAAGCCAATTCAGGTTTTAACGATACTTGAATTTTTTCTATGATTTTTTGGAGAAAATCAATTTGATTTTGGGAAGTTAGAAGCGGAAAAGGAAGGGTAAAATCTAAAGCGCCTTTACCGATTAAATAATGCATTTGTGACAACGAGGATTTGCTTTGTTTCTCTGAAGGGAGGAGCTTGATGCCTTGTAGAAGATAAGCCGCGACGTGAGAATCAATCCAATCCTCATTAATTTGTCGAAGGATTTCCGTCAGCCACTCACAAAGAGAAGAGGATGACGGCTGGACTAAATTAATCTGACCAAATTGTTGATTTGAGGGATGATGGTCAATATTAACCAAAGGCTGGGAATTAAAATTATTTTGAAAAACAGGGGAAACAATATCTTTTGTTTTTTGAGCATTAAGGGTAATCAGTAAATCGGGTTGAGGTTGAGGAGATAAAATAAAATCAAAATTTTTTTGATCGAGTAAATGTTCTTCGGCGTCTAGATAAATAATGATTTGTCGGTTTTTTTCTTCGTAGCGTAATTGCTTGATTTGAGTGGAAGATGGGGGTCGGATAATAATTTTGGGCTGAAAGGTAGAAAAGCTTTTAACGGCAAAAGGTTGAACCGACCAGGGGAGAGTGCCGAGAATAAGATTTGCTTTTTGTCCAGAATTTTCTAAACTATAGAAAAGAGCTAAACTAGCCAAAAGGCTATCTTCTTTTTCTTTGAGAAAAGGGAAAATAAAAATATTCTCTTTTTCGTTTAACAAAGATTGAAGAGATGCAATTTGTTTTTCTTCCATAACTCTTAAGGTAATTTAAGCTGATTTTAGCGTGTTAGTCAAATTTATAACTCATTCTTCTTCAGAAACTAAAAAAGCCGGAGAGAAATTAGCTCGACTTTTATTACAAAAACGACTTTCGCTTTCTAAAGCCCTCGTTATCACTTTAGAAGGAAATTTAGGCGGAGGCAAAACTACTTTTTTACAGGGACTAGCTAAAGTTTTTCAAATTGAAAAAATTCTTAGTCCGACTTTTATTATCTATCGAGAATATCGCTTAAAGGGGTTGCCCTTCCGAAAATTTTATCATTTTGATTTTTATCGCCTTCAAGAAGCATCTCAAGTTCAACAATTAGGTTGGCCGGAAAAGCTAGCTGATCCCCAGAATATTATTGCTGTCGAGTGGGGAGATAAATTCCCTGCTCTAATTCCTAAAAAAAGAATCCAAGTGAAATTTAAATTAACTCAATTAAAAGAAAGAGAGATTACCATTCAAACTCCCTCCTCTTTCTCTGAAAATGATCAATGATCAATGATTAATGTTCCGTTAAATCTAGGCAATGACAAGAAATGCCTGATTATCGATGCGAATGCTCTTATGCATCGGGCCTATTATGCTTTGCCGAGATTAAAGGACAAACAGGGAAAATTAGTGAATGCCATTTATGGCTTCTTGGCTTGTCTTTTGAAAATTCTTAGGGATCAAAATCCTCAGTATGTTGTTGCTGTTTTTGATTCCCCGGGTAAAACTTTTCGTCATCTGGAATATCCCTTATATAAAGCAACACGCACGAAAACACCAGATGAATTCTATGCTCAATTTCCTGAAACCAAAGAGATTCTAAAATTCCTTGGTATTCCCGTTTTAGAAAAGATAGGCTATGAAGCTGACGATCTTATCGGAGCCATGGCTCACAAAGTTAAAGACCCAAAAACAAAAGTCCTTATTCTAACGGGAGATTTTGATCTTCTTCAACTAGTGAATACTCAAGTGAATGTCCTTTTGCTGAGAAAAGGAGTTAGTCAAACGGCTTTGTATAATACGAATAAAACAAGAGAAAAACTAGGAGGGCTGGCCCCTAAGAAAATCTTAGATTTTAAGGGATTAGCCGGCGATTCCTCGGATAATATTCCTGGCGTTCCGGGGGTTGGTCCTAAAACAACCCTGACTCTCTTGCAAAAATTTGGGAGCTTGGAAGAAATTTATACTCAAATGGACAAAAAGACAGAAGAAATTAAACCATCGCTTAAGATCAAGCTTCAAAAGTTTAGAGACCAGGCTTTTTTAAGCAAGAAATTGGCGACTTTAAAAACAGATATGAAGCTAGATTTGTCCGTGGCAAAATGTTCTCGGGCGGGCTATAATAAGACAAAGGTTGTGGAAATTCTTGAGGGCTTAGGTTTTAATACTCTTATTGCTCGATTACCTTAATGAAATTTTTAAATAGTTTTTCTCAACAAAACAAAGATTTCCGAGAGTTCCTTCGGAGAAAACAACTTTCTTATTCTACTTTTCTTTTGATTTTATTGGGAAGTTGGTTGGCTTGTTATGGGACATCTGTCTATTTTGGCATTCTTAATTTTGGATCTTGGCAAAGCGTAGGACGCTATCTTTTATTGTGGCTAGCCTGGATTGCTATTAGTTTCTGGCTAGGGTCAAAGCCTCGATACCAGAAAATTATCTGGTACAGTAATCATTTATTTTTCGCTTTTATAATTTTCTTTATGATGCTTAGCCAGCCAGAAAGCTGGTTCTTGATTTTTTTTGAGTACAATCTTCTGCTTTTTTTGATTTTAATTTGGGCCAGTGCTTGTTTTTTTTCAATTGTCGATATTTTATTTCCTCTAGTGCTAGTGCTGGTTGGTTCTTCTGTTTTTTTGGGTCAGAATTATTCATTGTTCTTTGACTCCTCGTCTGCCGTTCTTAGTTTACTTTTGTCTTTTATTTTTGCGGTTACGATTATTACGACATCGGTTTGGAACACCTGGAGAGAAACGGAATCTTTAGGGAACGTTTATCGAGAGAAACAGAATTTAGAAGAAACAGCTAAGGTTTTGAGAATTCGTATTCGGGCTAAAACCAAAGAGTTGCGACAGCAAACGGAAGATTTAAGGCAAGACAGCGCTTTAAAAACTCAGGCCCTTCGAGAAAGAGTTCAGACCTTAGAGAGATTGCGCCAGGTAACTGTTGGACGAGAGCTGAAGATGATAGATTTTAAAAAAGAGATTAATCAACTTCAGCAAGAAATTGAAAAACTAAAGGATGGAAGAAGAAAATAAAACAAGACTCGAGAAGCAGATTCTTCTCAAGAACATTGCTCTTCAAGTCCGGATGAGGAAACTTATTCTTCCCTTATTAGCTATTGTTCTGTTGTTTTTTAATGTTTTTTCTCCGCCAGTGGCTTCCACTGTTCTTGGCAGTATTTTAGTTCTCTTTTCTTTTAGCCTGTTTTTCTTCGCGGCCCTCTATGTAAAAAAGACGCCCTCTTTAAGCCTATCAGCCATCCGTCAAATTTTAGTGAACATTATCTTTTTAGAATTATTGGCGGCTTGGGCTGGTTTCTATTTTTTTAGCTTTGTAGTTAACAGCTGGCTTATTCCTATTGCTTTTCCAGCTTCATTGTTGAGTATTTTTTATCTTGTTTTGATTTCTCCTCTTTTGGAAGACCTATATCGAACTTTTTTCTACCTAATCAGTTGGTTAGGATTAACTTTTCTTATTCTTCTCAATCATTCTTCGTTTGTAGAATCGGTGAGTGCTCGTAAGTTTAATACAGATATTATTAGTTCTTCGAGTCTTGTTTCCATTGTCTTAGCCGGAATAGCTATTTTTGGAGTAAGAATTATTATTAGTTCTACTCAAGATCAATCTCATTGGCAAAGCGGTGGGTTAAGAAAAGTTAATCAAAAACTTCAGAATAAACTAGAAGAGAAAGATGAATCGATATTTCAACTTAGAAGAGAATTGCGAGAAACCAGAGAAATTCTTCAGATTAGAACTCTGGCCAGAGGCAAAGAATTGAAGAACCTGACTAAGAATTTTCAGAAAATGCTCAGTAAGCAAAAAGACAACCTGCAAGCGGAAGACGAAAGACGAAACAAGATTCAAGAAGCCCAGGAAACAACAAAAGCCCTTCTCAACGTTCTTGAGGATAACGAAAAAGACAGAGAGAAACTAATGCAAGAAGAGGAATTAACAACAACGATTATTAATAATTTTGTGGACGGGCTCATTATTTTTGATCCTCAAGGAATTATTCAAGAAGTTAATAAGCAGGCCCAGCACGTTTTTCATATTCAAGAAAATGACGTTCAGAAACAACCATTGGCTATTCTTCAAAAATATTCTCTGATTGCCCCCGCGGTGAAAATCATGATTCACGATAATCATGTTCAATTAGTGAAAGAAAAAGAATTTTCTCCACAACCCGCCATGACGATGACGGTCAGTATCATTGCTTTGCAAGGCAAAGAGCGCCGCCTGGGTTATCTCGCTGTTTTCCATGATGTATCCCGGGAAAAAAATATTCAAAAGATGAAAACGGATTTTGTTTCTATTGCGGCTCATCAATTAAGAACGCCACTTTCAGCCATCAAATGGAGTATTAAAATGATTTTAGACGGAGAGGCCGGAAAAATCTCAGCTAAACAAAAAGATTGGCTTAATAAAACCTATCAAAGCAACGAACGTATGATTGCCCTGGTTAATGATCTTTTAAACGTGAGCCGCATTGAAGAAGGAAAGTTTCTTTATGATGTCCAAGAAATAGATTTAAGAAGTGTTATTCAGAATGTTCTTCATAATGACGAAGAAATTATTAAAAGAAAAAAGATGACGGTTTCTTTTCAAGGGGAAAACAAGGAAATCCCCAAGGTGAAAGTTGATGTTGAGAAAATTCAGTTAGCAATTCAGAATTTAGTGACTAACGCCATTGATTATACTCCGGCTGGGGGAAAAGTCGTTATTACTCTTGATCAGAAGGGTAGGGATGTTTTGGTAAAAGTGAAAGATACCGGCATTGGTATTTCAAAAGAGGATCAAAAGAAGCTCTTCCATAGATTTTTTCGGGCTCGTAATGCAATTCAAGTACGAGCTAACGGGACCGGGTTGGGTCTATTTATCACCAAAAATATTGTCCAAGCCCATCGTGGAAAAATCTGGTTTGAATCTGAATTAGGGAAAGGAACTACTTTTTATCTGACTATCCCTAGCTCCCAGAGTTGATTAGGTTGAGAGAAATGATACAATTAATTTTGGACTATTATTTTTTTAGGGGAAAGTGTTTATTTTTTAGAAAAAATTTGCTATAATGGTAAAAAGGATTCTTGTCTTAACAGAAGAAAAGTTAGTTTCTAATCTTTTGAAAAAAAGATTATCCGATGAAGACTATCAGGTTGTTATTAGTGATGATCCTGAAAAAGCATTAGTGATCATTATCCGGGAGAAGATTAATTTGATTGTTCTTGATTTGGATCTTTCTGACTTAACCGCTTTTAGTTTTTTAGTCAAAAAGAAAAGTGATTCAGATCTTAAAAAAATTCCTGTTTTAGTTATTTCTAATGCTGGACAAATTGGAGAATTAAGCCAAGCGCAGGAATTAGGAGCAACAGATTGGGTTCTCAAAACGGAGTTTGACCCTGGAGAAATTGCCCAAAAAGTAAAGAATATTTTTAAATCAATTAAAGCAACTAGTTAATTTTTAAAATCATGGCAAGCCTAAATTCTTTTCAAGATTCTTCAAAAACAGTTCTTTCTTCAGTGAAGAAAGTCCTCATTATCGAAGACGATATTTTTCTAAGCGAGCTTATGGCTAAGAAATTGGAAGATTCGGGATTTAATGTCATTAAAGCTATCGATGGGCAGGAAGGTTTAGAAAAAGCAGTTTCAACTAAGCCCGATTTGATTCTTCTAGATTTGATTTTGCCAGGTTTGGACGGTTTTGAGGTTTTGAAACGGATTAAAGACAACGCCCAAATAAGTTCTATTCCGGTTATTATTCTCTCTAATCTTGGACAGAGAGAGGATATCGAAAGGGGTTTTGACTTGGGGGCGCAAGATTACTTAGTCAAAGCGCAGTTTACTCCGGATGAAATCGTAGAGAGAGTTAAGAAACCGTTGGAGGCTCATGCCTGAACTACCCGAAGTAGAAACAATGAAGAGAGAATTGCAGAAAAAGGTCCAAGGGAGGACCTTTCTTGATGTTTGGACCGATACGCCAAAATTAGTTTACCATCCTTCTTCTTTTCTGGCATTTAAGAGAGAAATTAAGAATCTAAGAATTCAGAAAGTAGAAAGAAAAGGTAAGGTTCTTGTCCTTTACTTAAGTCAAAAGAAAGTTCTTTTAGTTCATCCTAAATTAACCGGGCATTTTATTTTGGGCCACTGGGTTTATAAACGTCAGAAATGGGAGCCAAATTTGCCAGATCAATATATCCATTTAATGTTCTGGCTAGACAATCAAGAAATGTTAGCTTGGTCAGACCTAAGAAAATTTTCTCGAATAGAAATTCAACCCCTTCAAGAAATTGAAAAGACTCCTTTATTAAAAAATATCGGACCGGATCCACTCTCCGTTGAATTTTCATTTCTAAAATTGCAGCAACTTCTCGGAAAGACTCAAAGACCGATTAAGGTTGTCTTAATGGATCAATCTCTCATAGGAGGCATCGGCAATATTTACGCAAATGAAATTTTATGGGCGGCTAAGATTTATCCGGGTCGGAAATCCTTTTTGCTTACTCGAGAAGAGGGAAAGAAAATTTATCAGGCGATGCGAAAGATATTAAAAGAAGCGGTGGAATTAGAAGGAACCAGTGTCAGTGATTTCCGAGGATTGGATAATCAGCCCGGCCGGTACCTTTCTCGTCTTAAGGTTTATCGCCGAATAGGAAAGCCTTGCCCGTGTTGTGGTCACCCAATTGAAAAAAGAGAAATGAGAGGTCGTTCCGTCTATTATTGTCCCCTTTGTCAACCAAAAAGCGATAATGAAAATGTTTTCTCAAACTTCTGATCTAAACGGAAAACGTTTAAATAAAACTATGATTTATTTTCTCTATGGTCCAGACCGGTATCGATTATTAACGAAAGTAAGAGAAATAACTCATCGCTACCAGGCTATTCATAGCGGGGTGACGAATCCTGTTGAAATTGAAGGAGAGGGTATTTCTTTTGCCCGCCTGAAGGATATTTATCAACAGCCTTCAATGTTTGTTAAGCACCGATTGGTGATTATAAGAAATATTTTCCAAACACCGGCTATTTTTCAAACAAAGCTTCAAAAAGAAATGGCTAATTTAAGCCAGTCTTCAACTATTTTTCTATTTTATCAAGTTGGGCCAATTAAAAATCACAAACGCCTCTTAGAATCTTTAAAAAAATATGCGCGGGTTCAAGAATTTTCTTCTTTGCCGCCGAGAGGAATTCTAATTTGGCTGACTCAAGAAGCCAATCGTTATTCCTTGGTTCTTCAGCCGGAAGCTTGTTCTTGTTTAGCAAATCTTATTCATAGCGATCTTTGGAAGGGACATTTGGCTTTGGAAAAGATTGCGGCTTACCTGGGGGGAGAAAAAAAAGAAGTCGATGTAGAAACAGTGGAAAAATTAATAGAGACAACCAACGCTATTAATGTTTTCGCAATGGTTAACGCTCTGCAGAACAATCAATTATCTAAAGCTTTGTCAGCCGTGAATTCCTATCTTGACCAAGGGGGAGCGGTGGAGCTTATTATTGGACAGCTTAATTCCTTTTTGATACATCTCCTGACGATTCGCATTCTCCTAGACGAGGGGAAAAATCAAACTCAAATAAAGCAAGAGGTTACTTTTAATCCCTGGGCCGTTAGCCACCTAATAGGCCCGGCTCAGAGATTTTCACAAGAAGACATCAATGCTAAAATCCAATATCTTTTTAAAACAGATATTGGACTCAAAACGGGACGAATAGAACGTCGCGAAGCGATTAATGATTTTCTTTTACGCTTTGAAGATTTAACCAAGCGCTAAGGCGAGATTTTTTCCGGCTAGCGGTATTTTTTTTCAGAATGTTGACTTTAGCTGCTTTGTCTATGGCTTTATAATATTGACCAAGTAAAGCTTTTGCATCTTCAAATTTTTTGTTTTCGGCTAAGCGCGTAATTTCTTTACGAACTTCCTTCATCTTTTTTTTGTAATGAAGATTTTGCTTTTGGCGCTTAAGACTTTGGAGCATCGATTTTTTGGCAGATTTAGTAATAGGCATAGTTTCTAAATTTGAATACTTTATTCTAAACTAAAATTCCATGAGAGTCAAAGAACAACTTAAAAAAATTATTTCCCCTACATTTCTTCAGGCTTATCATTTTGTTCTAGCCTGGTTGGGCGCGATTATTTATCGCTTTCCCTCTAGGAAAATGATTATTATTGGCGTTACCGGGACGAGCGGAAAATCCACGGTGGTAGAAATGATTTATCATATTCTTGATTCTGCTGGTTTGAAAACAGCGGCTCTTTCTTCCATTGGTTTCCATCTAGGAGGCAAGTTCTGGTTTAATAATCTTAAAATGACAATGCCCGGCCGGTTTCGTCTCCAAAAGTTTCTTTTTCGATCCTGGAAGAATCAATGTCAATATGTAGTTATTGAAGTGACCTCCGAAGGTATTCTTCAGCATCGCCACCGAGGCATTGATTTTAATGTTTTGGTTTTTACGAATCTTTCTCCGGAACATATTGAGCGTCATGGCGGATTTGAGAATTACAAAAAGACCAAGGGGAAATTATTCCAAGGATTAAGCAAAGCCAGCTTGATTAAGAACAGGCGGTGCTTAGATAAAACCATGATTATTAATTTAGATGATTCAGCGGCTTCTTATTTTTTGTCTTTTCCAGCGGATAAAAAAATAGGTTATGGGTTGCGGTCCTACCCAGATAAGGCAGGGACCATTGAAGCGGAAGATATTGTTTTAACCGATCAGGGATCAAGCTTCAGGGCGAGAGGAACAAGATTCTCTCTTAATTTACCCGGAAAATTTAATATCAGCAATGCTTTGGCTGCCATAGCGGTGGGTGACACTCAGGATATTCATTTTTCAGTGATGGCTCAAGCCTTAGCTCAAATCAAAAACCTGCCCGGCCGATTAGAATTAGTTATTGCTCAACCTTTCCGCGTTTTTGTTGATTATGCTCATACTCCGGTTGCTTTAAAAAAAGTTTATCAAACACTCCAAAGGCCGGAAGGAAAGATGATCTGCCTTTTAGGGTCCTGTGGCGGTGGCCGAGATAAATGGAAACGTCCGGTTTTAGGGAAGATAGCTTCTCAATTTTGTCAGTGGGTGGTTCTGACCAATGAAGACCCTTATGACGAAGATCCTTGGCAAATTATCAACCAAGTCAAAGAAGGGATTGATAAAAATTTCCCCCGAGATCGTCTTTTGACTTTTCTGGACCGGAGACAAGCTATAGAAAAAGTTTTAAGAATAGCCCAGCCCGGAGACACGGTTGTCATTACGGGAAAAGGGTCAGAATCACTAATGTGCTTGGCTCGGGGGCAAAAAATTCCATGGAGCGATAAGAAAATAGTTCAGGGAATAATGGAGAAGCTTAAAAATTTTTAATCATATAGGTCCCCTTGAGGCGATAGCCGAGGTGGCGATAGTATTCTCGCACGCCGATACCACTAATAACGGCTAAACCGTGAAGAGAGGGAAATTCTTGGCGGACAATTTTTTCCGCCTCAGCCATTAATTTCTTTCCCAGTCCTCGATGCTGAGCTGATGTTGATTTTCTGATTTTTAGTGGGAGCTGTAATCCATAAGTGCGCAATTGCCTGATTAAAGCCTCTTTTTCAAGAACAGGAAAAAGAACGGGAGTCTGGTGATAAAAAGAAGAGGGAATGCGCAGGCGAAGAAGAGCGTAGAGGTGTTC
>Ga0307992_1000581_pt1 | contig 22987 bp, 29 predicted proteins | sample EllFjometagen133_FD_203162 | JGI IMG/M metagenome (GOLD analysis project Ga0307992, IMG submission 203162) | Marine microbial communities from Ellis Fjord, Antarctic Ocean - #133 | ecosystem: Environmental > Aquatic > Marine > Unclassified | place: Southern Ocean | collected 2014-10-08
CGCTCCTAGTATATAAGCGGCGATATCAGCAGCGATGCCATATCCATGATTGCTAAAACCGACTCTGTCCCATGAAGTTAGAATTTGAGGAATTTCTTTTAAATATAATTTCTCGAAAGGACAGGGGTATATAGATGTGCAATGATAAATAACCACTCTATCTTTAATATCTTCAAAACAATTATAAACCTTAAATGTCTCTAGTGGCGATAGCATTCCCAATGAAATATGAATTTCTCCATTGTAGTTCTTTTTAAGGAAATCTAATAGTTTTGTGTTCATATTACAGGCACTTGGCACTTTTATGAATTCAGGATGTAAACTGATAATTTCTTTTGCGGAAGTTATATCCCAAACAGAAGATGAATATTTTATTCCTATTTTTTCACAATATCTTTGTAATTTTTGATGTTGTTCGAGATCTAGTTCTATATTGATTCGATGTTCTAAATACGTTTTCCCATAAGCAAACATCTCATTTGGATGCGGCTTGTCCCATAGATGCTTAGGAACGCATTCTGTAGGATTTCTTTTTTGAAATTTCGCGACATGGGCTCCTGATTGCTTCGCCAGGTCGATGAGGTGTTTGGCTCTATCCATATTTCCTATATGAGTGCAGCCTATTTCGGCTATGATAATCGCTGGTTGATAATCGGTTGGTAACATATTATTTTAACCTTTCGTTATTTTATCGGCAAGTGGAGTCGAAATTGATTAAGGAATAATTATGTTAAAGAATATTAAAAATGTTGCAATTGATGTAGATGGAACCTTAACAGACGGTATGTATTCGATTTCTTCAAATGAAATTATTACTAAAAATTTTTATACAAGAGATTTTGCAGCACTTGAGCGGATTCTTATTAAAGGATATAATGTTATAATAATAACATCTTCATCTGGTGAATGTATTTCTGCTAAGTTGAAGAGCAATAAATTTCTGTCTAAATATAATAATTTATTTATTATTTCTGCTATCGAGAATAAAGCAGCATTTATTGAAGATCTTCGTAAAGGAAAATTTGCGATATACTGCCCAATACGTCTTCGAGTTTTTACATTAAAATTTGATTGGAAAGAACTTGTTTATATAGGTGATGCTGGAAATGATTTAGAATCTATGAAACTTGCTGGATATTCTGCTTGCCCAAGTGACGCTGAAAAGCCGATATTAAAAATAGCGAAATATGTGAGTTCGTGTTGTGGTGGTCATGGAGCAGTAGCAGATTCTGTAAAACGTTTATTGGAGATAGATAATGAAAAAGGTTGAATTGAAAGATTGGCAAAATTGGGTTATAAAAGAAATTAATAAGAGCATGGAATATCGTAGCAACGAAGTAAATCAATCATTTTCTGATTATGATTTAAACAAATCTAGTCAAATTAAAATAAAATTACCAAAAGGCTCTGGTCATACTTTTTTAACTGCATATTTATCGATGGTTAGGAATGCCGTTATTATTAATAGAGATATTGAGCATTGGGAAGAAATAGCCGCATATAGGGCTAAATTAGAAGATGCAGCACCGGATTCAGAATCAACGATTGTATCGGTATTTGAGTTGTTTTATGCTATTCACAATTCGACCCTAGTAAATCCTCCAGCTCTATTATTGAGTGACACAGATTCTCTTAAGAAGCGTATTTCGATTCAGTCTATTGTTATAGTTGATAGAGCATCTGGTATACCCAATATGGTCGAGGAATTTATTTTGGCAGTAGCAAGAGGTCCAGTAGTATTTTTAGATTAATGAAGAAAAAATAATATTTGTAGAGGGATTGTCCTGTATTTGAAGTAGATAATTTCATAGATTTAAATGGGAGAAAATATGAAATTATATAAGGACAGGCAGTGGTTGGAGAAGCAGTATTGCGAATTAATGAATCCAGTTATAGTTATTGCGGAAAAATGTGGAGCTACCAAAGATGCTATTTATAGTTGGGTGCAAAGATTTAATTTAAAAAGAGAGCGTGTTGTCTCTTTTCGCCCAAGAAAATATTCTTTAAATGAGGCTTTTTTTTGAAAAAATTAATAATGAGAAAAAAGCTTATTGGCTTGGATTTATAGCAGCAGATGGTGGTATTAGAGACAGAAAAGGTCAAAGATTTTTAGCAATTGAGTTGTCTATTAAGGATGAGAAACATTTATTGAGGTTAAAGGATGATGTTGGATATTCTGGCCCATTATATTATAAAAAAGCAAGAAAAATCGGTGGCCCGTCAGTTATGTTGCAACTCGCAAGCAGAAAAGTAGTATCAGATTTGGCAAAATACGGAATAGTTGAAAATAAGACGTTGACACTAGAATCTCCAGTTGGTTTAAAAAAGAATTTAATTAGGCACTGGATTAGAGGTATGTTTGATGGTGATGGTTCAGTTAGTTATAATAAAGATGGATATTCAAGAGGCCAATTTTTCGGGACCAAAGATGTAATAGAATTTATAGTTAATAACGCTCCAATTAGCAAGGCTGTATCAAAACACAATAAATGTCAAGGGTATTATCATAGTTTTACGGCAACAAAAAAACTATATAATTATTTATATAAGAACTCAAAAGTGTATTTAATAAGAAAGAAAATACTTTTTAAGATGTCAAAAAATATTAAAAATAAAATAAAGAAAGGACGGGTAATATAATCTCAGAATTCCACATCTTTAATCTTGATTTCGATGAAATAGATTGTCTTCTTGAAGCATTAGAAGAAATGGGTTATAAACCTGTAGTTAGTGAAACTGCTAAAAATCTTAAGGGTTATCAGGGTGACACAAGACCACAAAAAGCTCATATTATAATTCCTAAATCTCAAGTTGGGCAAGCAAGTAATGATGTTGGTTTTGAAAAGATAAAAGGCAAGTATATTATGCATTTATCAGAGTTTGATCAACATGGATTTAGAACAAATAAATTAAAACAACTTTATAATAAAGCAAAAATAACAAGATATGTCAAAAAGACAAGAAAATTGTCTGTTAAGTCGTCTGAAGTTAGAAAAGATGGATCAATAGCTATCAAAGTTAGAATAGGAGTGTAAATTAAATATGTCAAATAAAAAGCCGAGAGGAAAAGTTAGGGATAACAAGAGAAAGCAAGAAAAACGTAAAAATAATATGCGTAAGCTTCTTTTGGCAAAAGCTCATAAAGATAAGATTTTAAAATATGAGAATCCATTACTCGATGAGGTTTGCAAAGATGTTTCTCCAACAGAAGATTTATCTTTTATCAAAGAAATGAAAGATGTTTTAAGAACATCTAATAATGGTGTTGGTCTTGCGGCGAGTCAAATTGGTATTTTGAAAAGAGTTGTAGTTATAGATCTTCTTAGAAATAAGAATTATAAAGTAATGCTTAATGCTGATTATAAGCCTGTGAAGGAGAAGAATTTAAATAATTCTCTAGCAGAACCGTATGTTAAAACATATATAACGGAAGAAGGTTGTCTATCTTATCCTAATTTTTATACTAAAATATCTCGTCCAAGAAAAATTGAAGTTAGATATTATGACGAAAATATGAAGTTGCACGTAGAAGAATTTGAGGAGTTTAAAGCTGTTTTAATACAGCATGAGATAGACCACACTTTTGGGCTTTGTAAGGTTGGAGACGCATGGAAAGCAAAGCAAGAAAAGATAAAGAAGTTAACTAAAAGAAGCAGAGTCAAGGGACAAACCGAAGAAGAGCAAGTTGTCATTGTAGAAAATGAATAATATACCTTGTAGAATTTGTCCCAATTATTGTTATTTGGAAGAGGGTGAACTGGGTAAGTGTTTCGCATGGAAAATGCGTAAGGGCAATATTGAACAAGAGCCCTTACGCATTACCTCTATTAACATTGATACGGTAGAGAAAAAGCCTATTTTTCACTTCAAACACAACTCTAAGATATTGAGCATAGGAGGCTGTGGTTGTTCTTTGCGATGTTCTATTTGTCAAAATCATGAAATTTCAGCCGCGATACCTCAACAGTCTGCTGTTTTTACTGATACAGAAATCGTGGAAATGGCTAAGAAGTATAGGGTTTTTGGAATCTTTTTTTCTTATAGCGAACCAACTATCTATTTTGAGCGTTTGTTATCTTTATCAAATATTGCTCATAAAAACAATTTATTTTTTGGGATAAAAACAAATGCGTATGTGACTTCTCAATATTGGAGAAATATTTGCCATAGTTGCGATGTTATGAATATAGATTTAAAAGGAACAGAAGAGGATTATAAAAATAGATGTGGCTGTGTTGGTCGTAATTCTGTAATAAATAACATTAAATATGCATTGAAAATTGTAAAAAATGTAGAAATTAGTATACCCGTATATCCTGGTATAGAATTTTATAGGCAATGGATAGATGAGGTTCTTTTACCTTTAGATATTAAAAATGTTCCAATCCATTTATTAAAAATCTTTCCTGCGAACAAGTATAACGGAATATCAACAGACGAAGATGCTTTATTCGATTTGAGGGACTATTTAATAGCTGAGGGGTATAATCATGTATATATTTCCAATATATTTTCTAGAAAGGGAATAGCTAGAAATACTTATGATCCAGTAACTAAAAAAATGGTTATCAGGAGAGAAAAATATATTTCTTATTTACTTTAGATTATGGGTAGACGATATAATATTAAATACAGGAGCGTTAAAATGGATGATATTCCGTTAGAGTTTACCACAACGGCAACGTGTCGATCTAAATTAATAGATAGGACTTACAACTCTTTCCATAAAAATTTGACAGGAGTAGATTGGAAAAAGTCTACTCTATATATAAATATAGATCTTATCGGTGATGACGGCTCGCCAGAAGATATTATTAAAATTTGTCAAAACTATTTTGGCAATGTAGTTTATAATTTGCCAAAAACTTGTAATTTTTGTGCTGGTCACAAATGGACATGGGAACAGCCTAAAGGTCTATATTTCTTTACGTTGCAAGAAGATTGGGTATTAAAGGTTCCATGCCGTATTCGTGCGCTATATGGAAAATTGAGTTTAAAGGGTAATTTTGAAGATAAAAAAAATAGAACTGTTATTGTTTCGTTGAGGGCATATTCTACTATTAAAGATACTAGAGTTTGTTTATCTCCTGGAATGGTTCTGACTCGATGGGCTAAATATATGGCAGATAGGATGGATATTACAAAAAATCCTGAGAAGCAATGTCGTCCTTGGACAAGCCAGAATACAGTCGGAAAAAATAGAACGAATTATACTGGGCTTCAACATCCGCCAGTTACCAGAGCAGTTATGGTAATAGATACAGGCAGGGATTGGATGGAAAAAAATGGATGGCATCGTCCAGGGGGACAAGGAGCATTCACATTTATACATTGGAAGAAAAATAAGAAAAAAAATAAGTCGAAAGCTTCGTCGCCTCGACCAAAAATAAAATCTAGGGTGAGATCTAAAGCTAAGCCCAGGTTAAAAATAAGACCTCCTGCAAAGCCTAAAGTAAAATCTAAAATTAGATTTAGAATAAAACCTAAATAAGATATTCTAATATGAGTAAAAAAATTAAATGGTTCAAACAAGAGGAAGGATTCGGGTTGGGTAATTTTGTGATGGCTACTCCAGCGCTACGGAACTTGGGAGCTAAAAACCCTGTTAATGTCTATTTTTCTGATAAGAAAATAGAAACATTATATAAAAAATGTCCTTTTATGAGTATATTAAAGATGCCTCCTAGAACTAAAGCGTTTGCGACTACTTCTACTGGCAAAAAAAATAGAAGGCGTAGAGAATCTGATAGCCAATCATTATTTCGCGTTATAGCTTCTCGTGATACTAAAAAGATGGGTAATACATATGTCGATTATGAAATTACTAGAAAATTGGACAAAATAAAAGGTAAGAAATATGTGGCAGTTTTTCATGGATGTTTAGGGAATATATATCAAGTAGCAAAAGACGTTGGGCATAAAACTAGACAATATATTATAAATTCTATTATCTCTAGAGAGTATATCCCAGTCTTGTTGGGCTCGAAGCGCGATCATCGAGTATATTGGAATAGGAATAAATTACAAAAATGTCTAAATTATTTAGGAAAATTATCTTTAAAAGATTCTGTTAGTTTACTTGGTCAGTGTGATGGTTTTATATCAAATGATACCGGATTGTACCATGTAGCCGGAGCTTTGGATATGAAGGGTCTTGTTCTTTGGAAAAAAACAGATGCTATCAGGAGTAGGTCTACTTGTCCTAAAATATCACATGCAGTATGTCGAAATGGAGCATTTATAACATATAAAAGATATATAGATAATTTTTTAAAAGAAATAAAATGAAAATAATTTTCAATTTACTTAATGTCGGGCTGGGAAATAATGGCGGAAGCAGAACTATTATAAAGTGTGCAGATGTGTTGAATACTCTTGGGCAAGACGTTGTTTTGCTCTTGAATCAACCAAATAAATTTACATGGGGTAAAATTAGATCAAAGATATTATACAGTGATAAGCATCCTGTTTGCGATGTTTCTATTGCAACTGGTTTTAGAAGTATTAAATCGACTATCAGATCTCCAGCGGCTAAGAAATATTGTTATATTCGTGGATTGGAGAAATGGATGGCTCCCGAAAAAGAGTTATTCAGGATGTACAAAAAAGTGAATTGTATAGTCAATTCTGAGTGGTTAAAAGATTATTTTTCTAAACATAATATCCTGTCTAAACTAATATATCCAGGTCTGGATTTTGATAAGTTTTATCTTACAGATAATACAAGAGCCAAAGAACTCGGAGCCCTATATAGCAAAAGACACGCGACTAAGAGGCATGACGATGCTGCGAGATTATCTATTTCAATGCATAAAAAATTTAAAATGTTGAATAAAAACATAGTGGATGCTTCGGAAAAAGATTTAAGAATTTGGTATAATAAAATTAAAGTTTGGTTTTCACCGAGCGAGCTTGAAGGATTACATAATCCGCCAATGGAAGCTGGTCTTTGTGGTTGCTCATTAGTCTGTACAGATCATTACATGTCTGGCGTTTCAGATTTTGCGATTCATAAGAAAACGGCATTAGTATATCCCGCAAGGAACTTGAAAGTTGCTCGATTCCATATAAACGAGTTATTGCAAAATGAACCATTGAGAATTGAGTTAAATGATAATCTTAGATCTGTTTTAAAAAATAAAATAGGTTCTAGAAAAGAGAATATGTCATATTTGATTAAACATTTCGGGGGAAAATAGATGAATATAGTCTTCTTAAGGGGATCTATTCCTCCTCCCAATGAGCATCCTGAGAAGTTGAGATACAGTAGTATCCAGCAATGCGAGGATATGTGGACACAATTATTTTATTATATTGCCAAAAAGTTGAATGCTAAAGCAGAAGTTCTATATTCAGGAAGCAATAAAATAGCTTTTATCGATGGAAATTTTACAGAAAAATGGGTGAATCTTAAAAAGTATTCGCCATCTTTTAAGCCAGATATAATTGTATGTCGTGGGGGATTCCCTTATTATTTAAATTTTATAAAAAGATTTAAGTACGCTAAGAAAATCTACTATGGGGCTGGTAAAAGATTCTATCCAAAGGATTATAGTAAATATGATTTATTTTTTGTCGATTCTCCAAGTCAAAGAGATTTTATTCTGCGAAAGAGAAAAAATGTATCACTGTTTATTAAACCAGCCGCTACTCTATTCTCTCCTGTTAAGTGTGAGAAGAAGTATGATGTATGCTTTATAGCCAATGCTACTCAAAAAGCTATTAAGAAACATGAGTTATTAATTAATGCTGTAAGTAAGTTGAATTTGAAAACGATGATCATTGGGAACACTGATAAGCATCTAATGCGAAAACATAAGCATATTCATTGGGCAGGTTGGCATCTCCGTAAACGCCTACCAGCTTTAATCTCTTCATGTAAGATTGGCGTATGTTGCTCTTCTAATTATGATTCTTGTCCTAGAGTTATCCCAGAATATCTTGCGTGTGGTTTACCTGTAGTTGTTACATCAAATGTTAATTTTTGGCGAGAAAAATATATTACTAAACATACGGGGCTAAGCGTTTCAGATAAGAAATTAGCAAAAGGACTCGATAAATGTTTACAGGGGGTTTGGTATCCGTATAGGTATTATAAGAAATATTTAGACATGGATAAAGCTGTTGATTTGTGGATTGGTGAGATATTAAAGATAAAATAGGAAGATAAAATGTCTGGAATAACATTAATTGCAGAATTGAGTATGAATCATTTAGGTGATTACAATTTAATTAGAAAAATGGTTTTAGCAGCAAAAGATAGCGGAGCAGATTATGCAAAGTTTCAAACATGGAGGGTAGACAGTCTAGCCCCTGGTCCTTGGGATGCAGATGGGCGTAGAGAAGATTATATTAAATCAGAAATGACAAAAGAGAGGCATGAGGTGGTTAAAAAGATATGTGATGATGTCGGTATTGGCTTTTTAACTTCATGTTTTAATCATAGAGATTTAGATATGATAAGACGATATTCTAATGCTGTCAAAATACCAAGCACTGAATGCTCGAATAAAAAGTTGGTAGAAAAAGCAATAGATATGTTTGACACAGTTTATATGAGTACTGGGGCATCTAATAAAGATGAGTTTATACATTATGCTGATTTTGATAATGTTTATTTATTGCATTGCGTATCTATTTATCCTTGTCCGTATGAATGTGCGAATTTGCTAAGGATTCGTGATTTGCAGCAATATACCTCAAGAGTCGGTTATAGTGGGCATTGTGAAGGGGTCTGGGACGCAATTATAGCAATTGCAATGGGGGCAAGGGTAGTAGAGAAGCATTTTACCACAGATCGCTCTCTGCCGTTTAAAGATAATAAAATCTCAATTGAACCAGAACAATTTGCTAAAATTAACGAATTTAGGAATATTTTCGAGAAAATGTCTATTTACAAAGGAACTGATATGCAGGAGTTAGAAAAAGATGTAAGAAAGCTGTACAGAAGGAGATGGGATTATGAATAGAACTGTTGATATTGTAATCAATGCGAGAACTGCGTCTACTAGAATTCCGAACAAATTGTTACGCAATTTTTGTGACACTAATTTAATTAGTATAGCTTTGGATAGGATGTCAAAACTAGAAGGCTATAACTGCTATTTAGCTGTCGCAGACCAATCATTAATAGATTTATATGAGGCGAAATACGCTAATACCCATATAAAGTTGCTATTAAGAAGCCCAGGAGCTGTCACAAAAGGATTCAATGACTATAAGATGGCGTGGGAGCATTATACTAGAGTACAAGGAACACATATATTGTGTATGAATCCTTGTCTTCCATTTATGCAGGCAGATACTTATAGAAAAGCTATAAAATATTTTATAGAGCATCCCCATCTAAAAACATTGACTTCAGTAAAATCTAGTGAAAATCTTTTTTTCTGTCGTGATAAAATAATAAACGCTCCCGCAGATGGCTCGGTCAGAACGGTTGAAAACACTAAATTATATGAGATGGCCCATGCTTTTCATATATTCGATAAAGAATATTTTATGGAAAATGGTTCTTTCTGGGATTATACTGAAAATAATCCCTCATTTTTTAATATAAGTAAAATAGAGGCAATAGATATTGACGAGCCTTTGGATTTTGTTATTGCTGAAAAATTATATGAAACTTTTGGTAATACTATAGACTTATCTGATTGGAAATAAAATGTATAAAATAGTTGTTCCTATATGTAATAGAACTAATTATTCCAAACTTAGACCCGTTTTGTTGAAATTAAACAAAACTGGAAAGGTTGATATAAATATAGTTACCAGTTCTGATATGGCTATAGATAAAAGGGCTAATGCTATAGCGGATATTATAGATGATGGGCTAATTATATCAAATCATATAGATTGTTTAATGTCTAATGATACTTTAGATTCAATGTCTAAAACTATGGGGTTGTCTCTTATAGAACATTCTTCAATCATGACGAATATGAGGCCGGACGCTATGCTGCTGGTTGGCGACAGATTCGATATTCTACCATCAGTTTTATCTGCTAAGCTATCTAATATTCCTATTTTTCATATACAAGGTGGAGAACGCTCTGGAAGTATAGATGATACTGTCAGAGATATGATAACGATATGTGCTGATCGGCATTACGTTAGTACAGAAAAATCTTATGAGAATGTTAAAAAAATAGCCAAGACGGGACATATATTTAATTATGGTTGTCCTTCTGTAGAATCAATTGTGGGTATTAATATTGGGATGTACTTAGATGTTAAGACTTTTAAAAAGAAATATAAAAACTCTTTTGGTATAGCTCCTTATGAGAAATATATTTTGGTAATGGTTCACCCGAATACGTCTAATGAACATGATGTTGATATGGACGCTCTTTTATCTTCTGTTTTATCATTTAGATTAAAAACGATTGTTATGTATCCGAATATTGATCCATTTAATACTAATATTCTTAAAGGAATGAAGGACTATAATGAGATGATTATTCGTGTAAGACATATGCCAATTGAAGATTTTGTTAAAGTCTTGGCTCATGCATCATGTATGGTCGGCAATTCTAGTTCTGGAATTCGAGAAGCTGCTAGTTTTGGGACTCCAGTTGTCAATGTCGGTCAAAGACAGATGAATAGAGAGCGTAATGCCAATACGCTTGATTGCGGATCTTCTTATGAGGAAGTTAGAAAAAATATAGAAAAGTCTTTAAAAATTGAGAGATATGAGCCAAATAATATATATTACAAAAAAGATTGTTCTTTAAATATCTCTAATGATATTATACAATATTTAGATAGTATGGAAAAGTAATGATATATAAAATCTACATAGATGATGATACGGTATTCTCTTATGCTGATTGGTCAATTTTATCTTCATTAGAATATGAATTTACTAGTCCTGAAGAGGCGGATATATGGTGCGTTGGAATTAAGAGATACATAGATGATAAATACTTATCTGGATATAAAAATATTAAATATATAATTTCTCCCGCTACCGGGTTAGATCATATTTCCGAAGATGTTAAGAATAAATATGAAATTATAAGTTTGATACCGAAAGATGTAGGAGAGATACGAGGTTCTTCCGAATTTACTGTGTTTCTTGTGTTATCTATTCTTAGAAAATCTCAATCTATATTCAAAAATAAGAATTTGATTATAGGTGAAGAGCTTTACGGAAAAACAATAGGTCTTTTGGGTTATGGGCGAATTGCTAGAAATATTCGTCCCATTTTCGAAGCTATGGGAGCTAAGGTTATTTTTCATGATATAGCTTATAGGAGTGGATTTGAGAAACAAGATATTCTTAAATTATCCGATATAATTATAGTATTAGTCTCATGTACTAAGGAAAATACGGGTTATATAGGTGGCGCAGATTTTTTAAATATAGAAAAGCAACCATATTTTATAAATATGACAAGAGGATTTGTTGTTGATGATCGATCCTTGTTAGAAGCTTTAATTACTAAAAAAATAAAGGGAGCGGCTCTTGACGTTGTAGGAGATATAAATATCTTTGAAAATTATTTGAATAATAATGATAATCTAATTATAACTCCTCATTTAGCAGGGTCAACTTATCAATCTTATGAAAAAGCGTGTAACTATACCATCCAAAAACTCGAAGAGAAAATTAAAAGTAACGACCTTAAAAAAGAGGCTCAAAAGAATAGCAGCGAAAAGAAAAAAGCCGCAGATTAGACCTGGCGTTCTGGAGCTTAATTATAAAGCTGTTAAAAGGGCGGATAGTGTTGTTGTTCTTGGGGCTGGTCCTTCTCTGACAACGAATATAGCAAATATCAAACGATATATCTTACAGAACAGTAGTACTGTTATATCATCTAATTATAATTTTTCAGATTTGGGATTGAATGCTCATTATACTTATGTAACAGATGAAGAAAAGTTGATGATCAATGCTAAGAAGATTAATACTCCTATAATCATAGCTGCTGCAATAATAAATTATAAAACACTAAGATTTTTAAGGGCTTTTCGCAAAAGAACGAATTTGCCTGTCTATAAAATGGGTAGGCATGGTGGACCTCACGTTTATGATGGTAAGGGTTTAATTTTTACAGATGCTCGTGGTGCTTTCGTAAATAAAAGTTTGGGTATTGCTGGTTTAGGAGCTATTGTATCTGCAACGACTTTTAAGCCTCAACGTATGCTGATTGTTGGGATAGACGATCCAACACCTGGAAAAGATTTTAAGATAATGTATGATGGAAAAAAAATTAATTATTTTAAGAAGAAGAAGTGCATTAAAGTCGTTAATTATTTTTTGAATAGAGTTGTTCCGACATTAAGATCTAAAAAGATAGTAGTAGATACCTTTGCAGATGTCAACTTTTTTGGATTAAGTAAGAAGAAGTTGAAATTTAATATAATGAAATGAGATAACATATAATGAAAATACTAAAACTTTTAAAAACATATAAATTCGCAACTGTAAAACAATCTAAGAGTGTTATAGTTCTATTCGCAGGGCCATCAACTGCTGAAAACGCTTCTAAAATTATAGAATATGCTCGTAAAAATGATAGTATAATAATAGGATCTAATTACAATTATGAGACTTTAGGAATTAAATCTGATTATACTTATGTAGCTAATGATTTTAAATTAGCAGAGAATGCAAAACTTATTAAAAATAGTATTATAGTTCCTGGTAAAATATTTTCTGGAGAAAAGACTCCGCAAGAAACAGAAAAGCATTTATTAAACCACATGAAAAGAGGTTATTCCGTTTTTATGGCAGGAGGTCGTAAATATCCTACGACATATACTGTTAGAGATTTTGTAAAGATGGATAAGGATGGTTTCTTACCATATAGCAGATTTAGTTCTGCCGGTCATGGTTCTATGATTATGGGAGCAGTTTGTCGCCCTAATAAGATGTTAGTCGTAGGACTAGATGGGCCAACAGATGCTAGTTGCAAAGAGAAAATTATGTTTGATGGTCGAGTTCAACCATATAATAAACCACAAAAAAATGAGAATTTTAAAAATCATTTTATAAAGGTTATTTTACCATCGATGAAAAGATTTAAAATTCAGTTAGAAACTTTTAATAATATTAAAATCTATGGATTGAATAAAACTAAATTAGGATTTAAAATACTATGAGTTTTTTAAGATTTAATTTTAATACTATAAAGCAAAGAGATTCTGTTGTTGTTCTATGTGGTGGTCCATCAACAACAATAAATACTGGTAGGCTTAAGAAGTATGTTAAAAAAAATTCAAGTATAGTCTTGTCTGCTAATTATAATTTTTTTAAAGCAATAGGCATTAAAAGCGATTATACATATATAACGGATCAATTAAAATTATTTGAGAATATTTCATTATTGGATTCACATTTAATTGTTCCCATTAAAATGAAAACGAATGCTAGAGGTTCCGCAAAGGTATCTAGAGCCCTATCCAGACATCGTGGAGATATACGTCTTTATATAGAAAGAAGAAAACCACGCAGAATCAATTCCTATATGATTGGAAATAAAAAATATGTATCAGTTTATAAAGAAAAAGAGAAAAGAATATTAATGGATCTAAACGGTGAATTTCCATATAGAAGATTAGGTTCTGCCGGACAAAGTTGTATTTTATTAAGCTTAGTTTTTAAACCTAAAAAAATATTGATTGTTGGATTGGATGGGAGTATACCAGGAGACATCTCTAAAAAGAAGATGTTCGATGGTCGTACTGTAAAATACGCTTCAAAAGAAAAACATGATTCAGTTATAGAATTTCTTAAAGTAATGTTATTCCCGTCTGTGTTAAGATATGGGGCCAAAATAGAGACATACAAGAATGTGGGATTTTATGGATTGAATAAGAAAAAATTAGGTGTTAAGGTTATAGGATAATAATGAATAATGAAAAATATTTAAGTATAGTTTATACTGGTAGAAATGATAATTATGCTAAAGGGTTTATCTCTCGGTTCCAAAACTCTTTGTTCTTTTTATCATATCTGTCAAAGAAACATAATTTTGATAAAGATATTGAAATAATTATTGTAGAATGGAATCCTCTTCCTAAAAAGAAGAAGTTGAGAGAAGTGTTATCTCTCCCGGATAATATAGATGTTCGAATTATAGAAGTTCCTAATGACATTCATAAAAGGATACCAGCTACTAAATATGATGCTGATAATGCTAAAACTATTCCATTTTATGAATTTATCGGTAAGAACGTTGCTATGAGAAGATCAAATTCTCCTTTTATGCTATGTAGCAATCCCGATATCATTTTAAATGATAGTTTAATGGAGTATCTATCTAAAAAGAAGTTATCATCTAAACATTTTTATAGAATAGACCGAGACAACTTACTCCATGATGTTGTTATGCATGGGAAAGTAGGAAAAATATTAAAACGTTGCGAAGCCGATCTAAATCCTAAAAGCCAAGCTAAAAATGCTATTTGTCGCAAAAGATTTGTTCATACAAAAGCGTCTGGGGATTTTCTTTTAATGCCCACAGAGCTTTTTAGAAAAATGAAGGGGTATATAGAGATACGGACGGGCGGTGGAGCTTTAGATCGATTTGGGGTCTTTTGTGCAAGCACGGCGAGCAAGCAGATAATATTAAATCCTCCTATGCGTATCTATCACCAACCGCATGCTAAAAGATGCGAAGTTTATCAGAAAAAAGTATCTGCTAAAGCAGTAAATATGGAATATTCTGCTGCTCATGGCACTTTTAGTAATAAAAACACAAAACATTGGTTTGAAAATTGTTTAAAGAAAATGGAGCTAACTGGAAAGAATTTAAATCCCAATAAGGGGAATTGGGGACTTATGGATTATGAATTAAAAGAAGAATTTATAGAAAGGTCTGTATAATGGTGGATAAGGCTATAGTCACAACTAGTATATATAGCCCAAGCAAAGCTTTATTAAAGTTTGCCAAGATGAAAGATTGGGTTGTGGTTGTTATTGGTGATTTAAAAACGCCACATAAAGAATATGATGATATAGATAATGTGATATATTTAAGTCCAGATGAACAAAAACAACGATATCCATTACTCAGTGAGGCTATCGGTTGGAATTGTATAATGAGGAGAAATATTGGGTTTATAGAAGCGTATAGAATGGGAGCAAAAGTCGTTGCTACAATAGATGATGACAATATTCCATATGATAACTGGGGTAAAGATATTCTGGTTGGAAAAGAAGTGGAAATGGATTGTTGGGACACGGATTTGATTTGTTTTGATCCTCTTTATGCAACTAATCATAAAGAACTTTGGCATCGAGGTTTTCCCATTCAACTTTTAGCGTTAAGAAATGGCACAAAATCAGTTAAAAAAATAACTGTAGATGTTCAAGCTGGCTTTTGGGATGGAGATCCAGATATTGATGCTATTTGTCGGTTTGAGCATGATCCCAATTGTTCTTTTGATTGTAATTGTTTTCCATTTACTACAAATACTTTTTCTCCATTTAATTCTCAAAATACTTTTTTGTCGAGGGATATTCTAAAAAATTATTTTGTAATGCCTCATGTTGGCAGAATGGATGATATCTGGGCATCATATTACGTTGAAGCAAAAGGATACAATGTCGCGTATTCAGAAGCTACGGTACGTCAAGATAGAAACGCTCAAGATATAACCGCTAACATGGAAAAAGAATATATCGGTTATTCTAACAATTTAAAGTTATTAGAAGATCTTAAAGGTAATCCTGATAATTTTTACAAATATATTCCTAAAAGAACGCAAAAGGCTTTTAATCTATATAAAAGATATTTTAAGGAAATATAGTGAAAAAAATATTAATATTAACAAAAAAAGTTGGATTTGATACCGGCAGCAAATCCCCTTTTAGCAGATCTCCTTTTAGGTGGATTGATGATTGTAAATCTAATTATATTTTTGATTATTGGGGTGAGGGCTTAACAGATACTAGTTTAAAAAATTTAAAAAATAAAATAGATAAGTTCAAGCCAGATTTTATATATTTGACTTTAAGAAAGAAATATAGAAAATGGTTGCCTGATCTATCTTCTATTAAAAATGTACCTAAAATTTTTGTAGAAGTAGATACTCGTATATACGACGCAAAAGATTCCTGGTATAAACAATTTGATATTCTAAAATGTAGGTGTCCTTGGTGGAATAACTGGAATAAGGTGCCTTTTTTTAGATGGTCTGTTCCTGAAAAGGCTTTTTCAACAGAAAAAACAAAAAGAAAAGGGATATTTTTTGTAGGGAATATGGATCATTCTATATATGCTAAAAGAAGAGAACTAAAAGAGATGTTTTCTGAATATGTGAATTTTACAACAAATTTTATTAATTATTGGGATACTTTGCATAAGGCATCTGCTTTATTGTGTCCTACTGAATCTTTATCAGGCGATTTTATTCCTGCGAAGTTGTTCGAATATCTAGCTTCTGGTTCTGCTGTAATTACGAATTGTAATCTTGATAGGATCGGAATACCAGAAATTGGTGAATATGTGATTTGCTATAGTGGGGTGGAGGATTTAAAACAAAAATTGCATTTTGATTTTGTACCGTATCATAATAGAGCAATTGAATTAATGAAAAATCACACTCATAGAATTAGATACAAAGAGTTATTTGGATAGGATTTTTAGAGAAATGAAAAAAAGTAAGCGAAAAAGAGTATTATATATATTAAATAAAAAGCTGTCTACCTTTAAAAGTAATAGACAGCATACTAATTGGGTTAAGGATTGTCGTCGCCATTTTAGGATTAGATATTGGGGAAAAAGGATAAGTGCAGATACTACCCTATCTAGCCTTAAAAACGCAATAGATGCGTTTAAGCCCGATTATATTTATATGACAATTAGAAAACGTTATGAGGAATGGCTGCCTGATTTAACTTCTATTAAAAATGTACCTAAGATATTTGTGGAAATGGATACGTGTTATTATTCGAGAAAAGATCCTTGGTATAAACAATTTGATAAGCTTTATTGTAGATGCCCGTGGTGGAATGGCTGGGATAAGGTTCCGTTTTTTAAATGGTCTGTTCCTGAAAAGGCTTTTTCAATAGAAAAAGTAGAAAGGAAAGGAACATTTTTTATAGGTGAATGGCAAAAAAATAAATATCAATACCGTCGAGATCTTCATGAAGCATATGGTGACAAAATAGAATTTCATAGACAAGAAGGAAGGCTATATTGGGAAATGCTACATGGCGCGAGCGCACTAGTTTGTCCTACAAATCACGATTTTGGGAATTATATTCCATCTAAATTATTTGAATACTTGGCTTCTGGAGCGGCAGTTATTACTAATTGCAACATGTCTAAAGCTGGATTGAAGTCTTTAAAAAGTTGTGTTATTAAATATCAAGGTTTAGAAGATTTAAAAAATAAGTTAGATATAGATTTTACTAAATATCATGATCAGGCTATAGCTGTTATGCGACAGAATACTCATGTTAAAAGATATGGGAGTCTATTTAAATGAGAATAAATCAGTGCAGATATGACCCTAAAAGAATTAGTAAATTTAAGTATTTTTTAGAAGTGAATAAATTACGAGATTATAGTGATAAAAAAGCTCCTGCTATATTCTTTGGGTTATATAGTAAATTATGTTTTAAGGATCTAAGAGATCATAAGGGGTTGGCTATTGTTATATGGCGAGGATCGGATATTTTTAAAAAGGATAGGCTTCAAAGCGTTATCAAATTAAATAATAATAATATAAAACATATTGCTATTTCTAGATCTATTGAACAGGATTTAAAAGCGGTAAAAATAAAATATAAATCTGTCCCGCTACCTGGGGTTAAAATTAGTGATATACTTCCAGAACCTTTAGGTAATGAAATTTATGCTTATGTTTCTCCAAAACGATTTCAATTTTATGGTGGACATTTATTAAAACAAATTAAAGATCGCATTCCATTTAAATTGAATATAAATACTAGTTGCAATAAATATACAAGAGAGCAGCTAATGCAGGTGTATAAGAACAGTTTTATGGGATTAAGATTAACAGAGCATGATGGCATTGCTAATCAGGTTATAGAGATGGGACTGATGGGGAGGGTCTGTGTTCATAATGGCAATCATCCTAATGCTGTTTTATGGAAAACCGTAGATGATATTGTTAAAGTCATTGAGAAAGAAGGATTAAAAATAGGTAGCACGCAGACGATGCTTTCGACCGCTGTTAAACAATATATAGATGTAAACCAGAAATGGTTAGATACGGGATATTGGAGAAAATAGTCTTGAAGAAAAAAAAGAAAAAGATATTGTATATTTTAGATCGCCCTCTTTATAAATTTACGAGTAATAGACAACATACAAATTGGATTTATGATTGCTCTAATATGAAATTCAAATTTTGGGGTAAAAGGACAAGTGATGATTTATCAATTCGTTCTCTAAAAAATAAGATTGATAATTTTAGGCCGGACTACATTTATTTAACGGTGCGCAAACGTTATGAAGATTGGTTACCTGATTTAACTTCTATTAAAAATGTACCTAAAATTTTTGTTGAGATGGATACGTGGAAATATTCTTCTACAGATCCTTGGTATAGGCAATTTAATATCTTAAAATGTAGATGTCCGTGGTGGAATGGCTGGGATAAAGTTCCATTTTTTCAATGGTCTGTTCCTGAAAAATCGTTTGCCAAAAAAGAGGTAAAACGGGATAATATTTATTTCATAGGACAATGGAAAAAACGCAAATATCCTATGAGGGTTGCTATATCTAGAAAATACGGAGATAGGATTAAATTTTTTAAAATAGAAGGAGATGAATATTGGGAAGTTTTACATAGAGCGGGTGCTGTCATATGTCCTACTGAGAGTAAATTTGGGAATTTCATACCAGCTAAGTTATTCGAGTATCTAGCCTCTGGCTCTGCTGTAATAACTAATTGTAATATGCATCGAGCTGGATTGGGAGAATTGAAAAGCTCTGTTATTAAATATAAAGATTTAAATGATATAGGCAATAAGTTAGATATAGATTTTACTCGATACCATAATAAAGCTATAGAGGTTATGCGACAAAATACTCATATTAAAAGATATAAGGATTTATTTAAATGAAAAATAGAGAATATAAAAACTATGATTTATATATAAAGCACCAGAAAACAAAAACTCTCTTACCACAAGTTCAAAAAATTAAGCCAGAAAAATATAAAAAACGTGTAAAGAAGTTCAAGCAACGTTTTTCATTTCTTTCTAGGTTTACGCCTGCTGATTCTAATGTTTTATGTCTTGGAGCTAGACGAGGGGAAGAAATTGAAGCTTTAATGTCTTTAGGCTATAAAGCTCAAGGTATAGACCTGGTTGCTTTTCCGCCTCATGTGATCGCGGGCGATTTCCATAACTTACCATTTGATAGTGATAGTTTCGATTTAGTTTACTCTAACGCCGTTGATCATGTTTTTGATTTAGAAAAATTTGCAAAAGAGGCTCTTAGGGTTGTCAAGAGGCGAGGTTTTTTATTGTTTCATTTAGCTTTAGATATCTGGAGTGAAGAGATGTCACTGGGAATGGATTCTTCATTAGAGATGTTAAAATGTTTTAAGGATATCAAAGTTGTGAAAGATGAAAAAATTAAAGCTTTTGGTGGCGGGCTCAATCATATTTTATTTATTAAAAAATTAAGGTAATACTATGACAACAGTAGAATATCCTCCACCTCCTGAGGATCTAATTAACTTTATATTAGAAGATGATGGAGAGCAATATAAGCATTTTGATTTAAATGTCAGATATATATATACTTACTTAGACACATTGTGGAAAAAAATAAATCCAGAGAACCATACCATTCTAAATATGGGAATAGGAAATAGAACTCCTAAAAGCCTATTAGGTGCTTTAAATTATAAAGGTGTTAAAATAAAACATATAGAATTAGATAACGAAAGAAAAGTTAGTATATCAGATAACGAAGAAGTTATTTGGGAAACAGATTTTTTTTGGTTATTTAAAGAGAAGCAATAAAAATAGCGTAGATGGAGTAGTTTTCTGGCATGGACCAGAACATTTAGAAGGTAAAATAGGACGAAAATCTATTCGTTATGCAATGCACGTTGCTCGTAAATGGGTTATAGTTTCTTGTCCTTGGGATAGGCTAAAGGGCTGGAAAGCCGGTAAGAGTTTGAGTAGAAAGACAAGAAAAAAATTAGGACATAAGAGTATTTGGACAGAAAAAGACTTTTTGAAAGCTGGACTAAAAACTATAACAACTGGATCGCGTAATATTTATCCTAGTTTTATGCTAGGTTGGAAAATAGAAAAGTAAGGATATCATGATAAAAATAATCAGTATTATAACGAGCAATAATCGAACTACGGTCGATTGGGTTATCGAAGACAAAATAGGGATTGAGCCACAACCGTTTTGGATTGAGCCTGGCTGTCGTAATGAGATTGAGGCTCAAAGTTGGGCATTATCAACACTTTTGCCTATCGCAGCTGCATTAAATATTTCTATAGATCTTCCATATCCAATTCCGGCAAATGTATTAAATTTTTGGAATCTGAAATTGGGATATATTTCTAAATTTTTTATAGATGGATTGCAAGTTAATGTCAATCCTGTTGGAGGTGAATGTGGGTCTAATGAGTATAGCCCGGAAAAATTAGCTTTATTGATGGGGGGTGGATCGGACAGTTTATCTACATTAGGAAAGATGATTGATGTCGGAGAAAAACCGACATTACTGCGCATAACAGAAGTAGGTTATTTTGATTGTGATCCTTTAGGTGTTGGATATCGATATCTTGATGAGTTGTCTGATTATTATAATCTTAAATTAAAACACGTCGCTACGAATGCTCATAAGGTCCAGGCGATGCTTCGACCTTTTGTGACTAAATATATTGATACATCAGTAATAGATCCATTAGTAGCTAGTGTCGCCAGCAGGTCTGTAGTTAATTACCTATTTGCAGGGTTCCAATATTTTTTCACATCATTATCTGCGTTACCGGAAGACGCTGGTACTATTATATTAAGTTCAAGCAAGGATGATGTCAGTGAATGGGCTGGTATGGGCTTTAATTGGGATAACAGTCTACCTTTCTTGGGTATTGGACTTGAAACTAGACCTTGGGAGAACAAAATTGAACAATATATTTATTTAAAGAATGAACACCCTGAGATGTTAAAATGGCAGAAAAGTTGTCCTTCACCTAATAGACAGTGGTGCGGAAATTGTTGGCAATGTCAAATGTCTAGAATTAATATGTTAGCCGCTAGATTTGATTGTCCTATTGAGGCAACGATGAATAAAGTGCGTAGTTCTACTAGCCCATTTGTTCGTAAGGTTGAGCGGGCGATACAGTATTATTGTGATAACGGAATTATCGATCCACTCGTGTTGGTCGAATTAAAGAAGCGAGCTTATGGCTAATCACTTTTTATTTGTAAAATAAAATAATATGGTTTTGTAGGAGTTTTATAATTGAAATGAAATATTTGAATCCGGTAGTTAAATATATTAATAGAAAAACAGGAGTAGTATCGAGTAGGATACACGAAGTCATTAGAGATAATGATGTGGTCACTATTAATACTGATCCTAAGTTGTCGCATAAAAGAAAAAAAGGGCAAAATCTTTTTGGGGACGGAAACTCTAATTTTTTTAAAGAAATAGGGTTATTAAATTATAAAAAGTATATTGACGGCGTGTTACCCGGTGTGTGTAAGACATATAATAAAATAGAACAAATCGGGTATGAGAAATATTTAACAAAAATTTTAGATATTCTTGAAGAAAGTATTATCCATTTTTGGGATAGTTCAAAATATAATATAGTTTTACATACTTCTGGATATGATAGCCGAGTATTGTCAGCTATTCTTAAAAAAATTTATCAAGAAAGAGGAGATGTTTGGTTGGGGAAAATCTTTTTTGCTTGCTGGGGGCCAGAGGGGGAATTGTTTAAAGATATTTTTAAATACGAGGGTTGGGAAGATGATACTCTTTTATTAATAGATAGAACAGGAGACGACTATTATTCTTTTTCAAATTTAAATTTTCAAAAGATATCTAGTGTAGTTAATGGAGTAAACTCGGTAATGTCTAACAAGATGTTATATATACAGGATAGGGTTGTTAATAATATATCGATAAATAAGAATATAGATAAAAAAAATATAGTTTTTTGGTCGGCTGGCTTTTTTAATGAGATTTTCGAATGGTTTATGCCAAGATCTAGAAAACAGAATCGCCAGATAGTAGACGTGTTCTTGGAACAGGCTTATGGCTCCCTGTACTCTCAGATGTTAGGGACATTAGAATATCCTATAATTTATCCTTTATTAACAGACGAGATGTTTAGGTTTTTAACTCAATCCTTTTCTAAATATAGTGAAAACAACATAAGGGAGGATATAGTTAAAAAGTTAGATTATAAACTTTTTAGTGATTTTAAAAGAATGGATGACAGGCTTACTACAGCTAGATTATTAGATAAAAAAATTAGTAAATATATTTATGATACATATAATAATTCATGGTATTGTAAGAAAGTGAAGCCTCGGGGGATTATAAAGCCTCCATCTAAAATATATAATAATCGTTTAACCTGGTATAATTGGACAGCCTCTTCTCTTTTGCGATACATGATTAGCAAAAAATGTAAAATTTTTATTAAATAAAAGGATTAAAATGTATAAATTAACCGTAGGTTTACCTCTTTTTAGAGCCAGGCACGTCGCGTGGTTGGCTTTAGAATCTCTTTGTAGGCAAACAAATATAGATTTTGAATGGGAATTAGTTATTGCAGAAGAGTATCGTAAAAGGCATCTTTCACTTAAAGAGAAAAATATTTTACGTTATAGAGATAGGCTAGCAGAGGTCGGTTGTAGAAATATAATATATATTCCTATAAGAGAATGGATTCCATTATTTCATAAATGGAAGATAATAGCTGAACAGTCGGATTCGCAAGGTTTTATTTTACAAGCAGCAGATTGCTATTCTTCTCCTAATCGTCTTAAAGAAACTTCATTATTATTTGATA
>Ga0307992_1000582_pt1 | contig 22952 bp, 28 predicted proteins | sample EllFjometagen133_FD_203162 | JGI IMG/M metagenome (GOLD analysis project Ga0307992, IMG submission 203162) | Marine microbial communities from Ellis Fjord, Antarctic Ocean - #133 | ecosystem: Environmental > Aquatic > Marine > Unclassified | place: Southern Ocean | collected 2014-10-08
TTGCAAAGCAGGTGTAATAAAACCACCCAGCGTTGCTCCCAGCCTCTTCAACTGGTCATTGAAGTTGGACACGGCGCCAATCATTGTGCCCATCATGGCTTCGTTTGCGCCACCATATTTCCTCTGTATTGTTTCCAGCAACGCCCACTGCATCTTGGCACGGTCAACAACCTGACCCTGTGCGTTGATAGCGGCGCCAGCGAATTCCCGCACCTCCTCCTTAGTAATATCGAAGGTGTTGCGGAGCCGACGGAATTCTCCGTGCATTGCGTCAACGAAAGCACGCGAAGCAGAAGCAATGTCCACACCATCCTGGTTGATAGCAGCAGCCAAGTCACCCATCGGATGGATGAGCGAGGTCACATCATAACCAGCAACCGTAAGCACACGACCTGCTTCCAAAACTTCTGTCAAGCTATATCTGATGAGGGGGGCTTGGTCACGAAGATATTCAACCATCTTGCCAGCAGTTTCCATCGAGCCAGTCATCTTCTCAAAAGCCCGCCTCGTAGAATCAATCAGCGTAGCTTCATCAGATAGCTTCTTGATAGCCATGACACCAACGCCAGTGGCAACAGCAGCCTGCATCATCATTTCACGCATGGGAATAGCAGCCATCGTGAACTTCCACATCATCAGCGATGCGCGGTCAAAGCGAGTGGCTAGCATATCGAGAGATTTGTTGCCTGTGGTGAGGGACATGGCGGCACGGCGAAAGCCACGCTCCATGCGGCCAATCTGCTTCTCCAACTCTTCAAATGTCTTACCGGCGAACATACCACTGCGGGTAGTTTGGTTGAGGCCTTGAGCCATCTTGTTGGTTGCTTGTTTATTTCTGGCAGCAGCATTGGATACCTTATTTACAGCACCACCAGTTTTCCCAAACGCACCTTGAAGTTGTTTCAAGGCAGCCTCTAGGTTAGCTTTTTGAACAGTAAACTTGGTGATTACGGTATCTTCAAACGCCATTGGCACCACCTACCACTTGTACTTCTCGTTCATTTCTTCCTGTGTAAGCATTACTTTGTGTTTGCCCATCTTCTCAACCCACTTGTGCTCCATTGCGCTTATTTCTTCATCTGTCTTTTCACTTTTTGGCAACACTGCTGTCATGAAGCCTGCGGGTGTCGAATACGAACCATCACTTGATTGGAAATTTACGCCGCCGTCTTCTGGCGCAGCGTCCTCCATATGACGTTCAACAACACCCTGCTTATCTGTATAAATACTGCCGCAGATAAAACACTCCCTCGGTTGCACTTGCGACTTATCAACGCAATCAGGGCATATGTTTTGCGACTTATTCTTTATTCTGTGATAAGCCAGCAACTCCTTGCACTGAGCGGGCGACAGCGACAACTGAGATGGCAAAACGCCCAAATGCTCAATGCAAGCGTCGCATAGTTCATATATTAGAGGCTGGCTTAGAAAAAACCCTCCAAGCCTTGTGCCAAATCCTCCATGTGGGAGACCTTCTGGCACTCTTCTAGGATAGCCTGATATAGCGCACTGTCAGATGCTTTCAGCGCTGCTAAAGCAGCATTATCAAGTTGTGGCAGAACGACAGCGGACTGCACCACCGCATCACCCATAGCCTCAACAAACGCCGCCTTGTCTCCATCTGCACCCATAGCAGCCAACCCAGCAGTTGAAAGTTTGTAGAGTGTGTTCATGTCTGCTGGCGCAATCTTGAACCACCTATCAGTACCAGGCACCTCGAAATCCACCGCATTCTCAACGCGGTCTTTTTCCCACTGCTTGACATCATCTACGGTGGCATACTGCTTTTGCGGCTGGGCGTCCTCACTATCATCCTGTATTACTCTGGCTGCTTCGTTTATTGCTTCTTCGTCCGTTACGAGTTCTCCATCTACAAGAGCCTCAAACTTCACGCCATCATCTTCTGTGCTTTCCACGTCTTCACTCATCATCCTGCTCCTTCACCGTTATTGTTGGGACCTCATCGAATACTAACGTCACTTTCTCCTGCATAGGATTGTCCATGACATACTCAACATCATCAATCTCTGCGTTACCAACCAACTCAAATCCCGTATTGACAATATGCACACCTACTGTTTCTCCAGTGCGATGGATAAACCGTGGCGCAACGCCATCCACCAACTTCTCGAAATAGAGAACAGGCTTTATCCCATCGGGCCAATTATTCATAGAAAGAGATATAGACTGGAAAATCTTCGTCAAATCAACATCATCAACAGTAAAGAGTTCCACATCTTCTTTTGCTGTATGGCGATGAACTTGCAACAGCCACTCAGCTTTTGCAGCTTCCGTATTTACCAACGAAGATATTTTCCCTTTCCACAACATTAGGTCAGCGTGAGTAAATCCTTCTTCCATACGCTCAACCTGCTCGTCCATCTCTTCCATCTCGGAAACACCATTTGTATCTTCAGACATCTTCCTACCCCCCGTCTTGTATTATAGTACATGCGGTTTAGCACTCAACGTGTTCAAAAAGAACACGTATTTGCGCTTAACTACCGATTATGAGAATGTCATAGTTGGCGCAGTCAGTCCTGCGCTAACTACCGTACATTCCTCTGTCATAGGATTGTCACCAGTCAGTGGCGCACCAGTAATCATCCCAGAACCTACGAAGTTAAACGTAGTACAGGAAATCGACACAACAATTACACCCGCGCTAATGCACGATGCTATGAACTTAGGGGTTGCATTGAGCAAGCTAGTAACGCGCAGGCTCCAATCGAGTGTACCAAATTCCCTTGCTTTCCACGTATCCTGTGCTGCTCCCACATCTATTTCATCAGCAGTAACATCCAGCGTGAAATTCTGGAACAAAGCCAGGACATCACCGCCATCAACGTTTACAACTTTTACATCTTCTTTGGCTGTCCAACGCCCAGTAATTGCAGCCATTTAGATTCCTCCTCATGGGCGAAGCGCAACATATCACTCCTGCCCTGGTCTTGTATTGCACTAGGAGCTTGCTGCAAGCTAGCGCTCCTGCCATGCTCAAAGGCAACGGGGCTACACCACGAATCCCACCCCGTATACCAAGCTCTCATGCAATACTGCGAATCAGAACTATAGAGGAAGTATGTTTCATCCAGCAAGCCTATATCTTTTATCATATCTACCCTCAGCGCAACGACTGCGAACGTTACCCAAGGGCACCAATGTGGCTTAGTATAATTTGCAGTATCATGTGTAAAATGCGTAGCGCATAAACCTTCCTTTGACACAATTGATATGTTTTCTGTTACAGGATACAACACCGGCCAAAGACGTAACGTTTGTTGCGGTGTAACTTGTCCACCAGAGTGAATAACTTCACCATTGGGCATGACTAATCTTGCACCAATTATACCACATGTTTCCATCGACGCAAGGGGTTCTGCCAGTTTTTTGTCCCATTTTTCTGGACATCTTACATCAGGATTGACAATGAAGATAAATTCGTCAACACCTTTGTCCAAAAGGTGACGCAGCCCTTGGTTGATTCCTGCTGAATATCCCACGTTTTCTTCATTGCGGTGAACAGGGATTCCCACATCATCAAGCAACTTAACGGTGTCATCCGTGCTGGCGTTGTCAATGACGTGTGCTATAATAGGAAGCGAGACGTTATCAACCAAACTGTTCCACTTGCCATGCCGAATCTCTTTGGCTGAGTTGAACGTAAGGTAAACGAGACCATTCATCCCTCAAGCAACACCCGCCCCTCAGCATCTTGCTTCTGAATCTTCAGCGTTTTCTTCACGCCATTGACCTCAACCGAGATTTCATCCAAACCATGTGTGCCCCCAATCAGGGCAAGCATCGTCAGTTCATCGTCATCTGGCATGTGGTCAAGCACTAGGTTGCGCATCGTTATGCACCTCCATCATTTTGGCTACAATGTCATCTGGCCTCAACTTCAGCATTGCTTCACACCATCTGCCTTCACAAGGTGGTATCCCTTCGATAGTATTGCATGGGCAACAATCCATCTGCCCTTGTAAATACGAAACAGATGGATAATATTGTGTACGTTTAGCTCCATCTGTGCGCCCGAATATAGCTAACGTTGGAATGTCCAACGCTCCAGCAATGTGCATAGCAGCAGTATCTACTGTGAGCACTGCGTCCATACAATCCATAAAAGCTATGAACATTCCCAGCGTCGTTAGGTTTCCACACATATCGTGCATGTGTTCTGGTGGCCCAACTTTGGTATTATCGTCACCTACGAAAGTGAGGCGGTCATTGGGGGCACCGAGAACATACACATCACATCCGTATTCTTCTACGAGTCCCACTCCGATAATGCCAATAAACTGAGTAGGCAACGAGCGATAGTGGTCTGCCGAACCTGCTTGTAATGCGATAGCAGTTCTCCCTGGCGTAACGTATGTCTCCACCAGAACATCACGCATTGCATTATCAACTATCAAATCTGCCCCTCTTTGAGGCGGGGCTATCTGTAGGTATTCAGCGAACGTATCAGACAATTCCCGCTCAATACTTTGCCTATCCAATTCTGCCACATTCACCCAAGCATCATAATACTCACCAATATCCTGGCGTATCGGATAATCCCAAAGGTGGTCAAACCACGGGAACATAAGCGGCGAATCCGATTGCGCAGAAACAACGCCAATTTCCACATCTGGATACTTGTACTTGAAATCTTCTAAGCAAGGATTGAGTGAGATTATATCACCTATCCCGCCTGGAAAAAACAGCAGCAACCTTTTTGTTTTGCCTGGCACAAACGGGCGCAAAGGCATTTCATCGAACTTAGCAAGCGGGTCAAGCAGCGCCAACTTTTCTGCGATAATTTGTGTGGCTAGATAGGGAACTCCTTCATCAAGGATGCCAAAAGCACCTATCACTCCGCCTCTTGGAACTGGTGTTGCAAACGACTGCGACGTTACCATCTTGAACAATGGCCTGTGTGGAACCATCACTTCCTCCTAAATCCTATGTTTTGTAACAGCCCTGTTTGGAAGTAACCGAGCAACGTCCGATAACTACTGGCAAGCCACTTGCCGAATGGCCGAGGCACCATTGCCCTTTGTTTTGCTCCCGTTTTTGTCTGGACCGTACTTGTCCACCCAGTTCTCAGAAGTTTGGGCAGCGGACCCTCTGGCGTTGTTCCGTAAGGGTCCATCTTAGCATCTGTAACCAAGTTGAATGTGGTGGAACCGCCTTCAAACGACAAGTCAATATGCGACTGTTTATACATACCACCGCCAGACCTGCCACCTAAAAACTCCTGCGGGTTTACTATCTTTGGGTCAAAACCACCATGCGGCCCATACATCCCGTGTCCTTCTCTAGCAAAATACGCTTGCTGCTTCTTCAAACTCTGTGTGCCCATCAGTAATTGCCGATACAAAGCCATGCGAACTGCCTTCGTGATGTCTGCGGTAACAGCAGCGCCAAAGGGATTTGGTGAGCGCAACTTGCGAATCCGTTGCCCATATTCATTTGCTAATCTCTGCCAATCTGAAAGGTCGATAGTAATCATAACGCATCAACCCCAAACAGCTTTAGCGGCAAATCTGGTAGAAGCCATAGCGTAACGAGGATGCAGTGTTGTGAAAAGATGAGATATATCTGTATCCCCATCATTTCCAAGCCAGTCAACTGTTGTCAGATGAGATAGCCCTATTTTAGTAGATGCTGCGATATTGTCAACTATCTTGCAAATCATTGCCTGCGCTTCTTCTTTTGGCCTCTCGTCATTATCCACCCGCACCACTACATAAATGTGGCAGATGAAAGCACAGATATATTGGTTCCCCTCTATTGTTGGAGCCTGAGGCCATGCACCACCCATACGCTCAAGGTATACAGCTGGAAAATCACCAGTAGGGTCATCATCAAACGGCATCGGCGGCGGCCCCTCAACCTTTTGCTTCAACGTCAACGCATAAACTGCACCAGCACCAGGGGTTTCCGTAGCCGAATGGTTTGTGTAGAACCTTAAGCCCGCTGTTGCTGTTGGACTACCGATAATCTGATTTGTTACCTCGTACAACGATGCCATTCACACACCTCTACTGTATGGGCGCACGCTCAATTTTCATCTGATAATGGTCGGCTACCCAGTTGGTAGGATTTTTGAACAAGCGAGGCGGCTCCGCCACAACCCACACAACGCTAGTTTCATCATCCGTAATTTTATCTCCATATTCAATATCTGCGCCAGAGCCTATGAATAGCAAGTCATCCTGCGTCCCCACAGGCCCCATAAATCCCCACTCTATACCAGAAATAGCGGGTGCAAACAAGCATGGTTCATTGGTCAGCACCGCAACTGGTGTGGTATACGTCTCGTGGTCGGTCCACGGTATTCTTGTTGAACTGCATGTGTCTGGCGTTGGAGGCTGCATCCAGTCTAGCTCCTCTGCGCAATATAGCTGTCAGCAAGCCGAAGTATCACATTGCCTAATTCACTTTTTGCATGGGCGGCCATTACTAGTGCGGCTTTCCCATCAACGGTATAATTTCCCGCCTTCCAACCACCAGTTAGAATTCTCTTGTTGGCAACCGATTGCATTGCTGTGTAAAACACCAAGTCCTCAAATAACTGGTCTGCAACAGTATCCAAATCCGCCAGTGATTTAGCAGTGGCGTAATATACAGCAACTTTATTGCCTGCTGTGCCTGGCTCAGGTATTAGATAAATTTCATCATTGATTATCTTCCAACTTCCGCCAAAAAACCTGTGCAATTGCGCCAACTGCCTATAGTGGATAAACAATTGCGAAGAATCATCAGCGGGCATGTTCTGTAACAATATCTCCGTGTACAAATCCTCCATAGAAGAAGACCAGTCAGGATTCCACGCAACGTCAATTATCCACAAAGCCGCAGAAGGCTTCGTGTAGTTTGGCTGGTCCTTCACAGTAGTCAATGAAGTTGTGCTTGTAGTCATTGTCAAGCTGGGGCGATAACTAGAATATCTGTTTACAGCAGATGTAATTAGCGTAGCCAAATTTACATCGCTAACATCTGTCGAAGAAATACCCCGCGCACGAACTGTGGCAATCAGTGTAGACTGGTCAAATGCACTCATGGTCTCATCTCCGCCCAAGTCTCAATGACCGCTTTGGTAAATTGCACCGCCATGTTGTGAATGGTAAAACCACTATAATTTCCCCGCACCTTCATATCACCATCGTAAGCCTGCTTCATCAACGCAACTAAATGCCCAATATTCGGTTCTGCCCACTTTGCGTTTTCCGACAACATACCCTTAGCCCGCACCATCTTCAAAACGTTCAACCCGTAGATGCCATTGTCATCTATGTAATCTGCAGGCCCAGACCAGTTAGTGGTAATTACTGGAGTTCCACAAGCAGCAGATTCTAGTTGCGGGATTCCCATTCCCTCGCCCCTGCTAGGTTGGACCAAGCAATCCATGTCATGGTAAAACTCGACAAGACGTTCCTTCTCCCAATCCTCATCAATCACACTAATCCTTGTGTCGTTTATCTCTGGCAACCATCTAGTATTTCTAGTCTTGATTGTCAGCGTTACATCATTACCGTTGGGAAAAGCAGCCACAAAAGCACGCACCAGCAAGTCAACGCCTTTTCTTTTCGACATCACACCAACGGAACCAAACTTAAACGTGTCTTCTTGATTTCTCGGTCTCCCCACAATCCGCTTGAATACATTCTCGTCATATCCAAAAGGAATAATCCGTATCCTTCGGTTATATTTGCCAAATATTCTGGCGCAATGCGTTGACGGAACCCAAACTTGGTCAGCCCTGCCAATATTACCGCGCCAAGTTTCTGGCACGCTATCTGTCTCAAACATTGTGTAGATAATCTTATGCTTTGTCTGCAGCGATTGCAGTAGCGGTGGAAATCCAAACAGGACACCCAGCCATCGCAATTTTGGCACAGATACAATCATGTCCTTAATGTCTTGTGCTATGTAATCCGGCACGTTGTTTGCCGCCGCCAAAAGCTCAAGCACTATCCTTTTGTCTTCACGCAATCTCCGCACTAATTCTATTGCACCCTGCGCGTATCCTGTGTATTTAGCAACAGGAATCCTCATTCTCAAAGGAACTCTATTCACAAAACCTCACCATTCTCCATAATTGTTACTACTTGCCAATACATTATACCACACGCACAAAAAAAGGCAAGGGCTGCGACACCCTTGCCATACGAAAAAATCAATAGACACATTACGCCTATTTAGTTCTTAATTCTATACCATTCTGCACAAACCGATTTGATAGCGTGGGATGTGTAATCCCAACCAGCTTTGACACCTTTCTCAAACTCATACCACCAGCGTATAATGTAACAGCCTCAGTAAAATCAAACTCTGTCCGATGTCTCTCTGATGCCCGCGCTTGCCAATCAACATCAATATCATAATACTGACAATGCCTTTTCACCGTAGCACGGTGAACGCCTAATTTCTCAGCAATATGTTCCTGCCCTAAACTCTTATCCGCAAGCAGTTCCCTAATCTTATTCTCAGGGATAGCATACTGTAGCCGCTCAGTTGCCATGCATTGCTTGTAAAGTTCGTGCTTTCTGTCCAGGTACACAGTGGCACCTTCGTACAAAAGTGATGCTACCTCCTGCGCCATACGCACACCGCCAAAAGCAACCCTGAATTTATGTTCTTTCTCTTGCCGCACTGTAGCGTTTGTTTCGATATGATTATGGTGGATAAAATCTAAAAATCCTTGTGGCATTTCAGCATTTCCAGCAGTTAGATAAATAGCCCATTGTGGTTTGCCATTGCTTGATGCGATATATGTTCCAATTGTTCCATCTCCGTCTACTACGCCACGCCAGAAATGGCGCATCAACTCATCAGCAATACCTACCGGAGGCTTCAGGACGAGAGATTTAGCAGGCACAACACCCCACTTAGCCAATGATGCACACATATATTTCCTGCCAACCTTCAATGTAGCCGATTCAACAGGCTTGTCAAACGACATCGACTGCCGTCTGACAACTGGGTGATTTGACGATAAAAAATCACGAAACTTGCGAACATGTTCAACATCACGATAGGCCAAGCCTAGTGTCAAAATACCATTACACACATTACCGTCAGCATAAATAAACCCCAACCAATATGCTGAATCTTCGTCGTTAATTTCATCAAACGCAGTTTTATCACATTTATATCGAATAGGTATACGTTCTGCGCCTACATTCCGCACATATTTCCAACACGTCATTACGCTATAACCAGTTGTGGATGCAACTTGCGTGTAACCCATCCCTCCTCGATAAAGTTGCACTATTTCCGCCTTAGCATCTTCAGAAATTGAAGGCTGCTCAGGCGGCCTTCGTCTTTCTATGCCGCATCTCTTAAGCACGGAAAGCCCTACGCCCTCAGAATAGCCATATTTTCCAGCAGCAACCCTTGCGCTTGCGCCTCCTTGATACGCCGCAACAATCTTAGTTTCAATGTCACTTGGGCACCGCGAAGGATGCGTATGTACAATTTCAACCCCTGCCGCACGCAAATATTTCCTGCAAGTGGCAACTTGATAACCTGTTTCTCTGCTGACTTCGACCACACTACCCTTTTCTTTGTACAACTCTATTATCCGCTCACGGTCTTCCACTGGAATGCCGCGCGACTGAAACTCAAGCCCAACCGCCCTCACGTACTTGTGACATGTTGGCTCACTGTACCCCGTTATTATAGCAACTTCAGGACACGTAAGACCATCATTACATAACTGAATCATCTTTTCACGAGACGCCTGCGATACCGGAGAACCCATTACTTACCTCCATAGCTTTATACATCTACACCACATTATAACACGCAAGCAAACAATTGTCAAGCACTAAGCAAAAAAAAGAGGCGAGGGGCGTTCCCCTCGCCTCTATACTCATTCAGCAACGGTCTAATCAAATGGCTCTGTACCAGTCTCACCCTGCGCAATCTCAAGCAACGCGAAGGCATCACCCTGCAAGCAGGCCATTGCATTCCGAGAACTGACGGACCGCAACAGGCGATTTTCAGCGGCTTCGCTCTGGAGGGGACTGTAGTATAATGGTATATATGGGGCAAACACGGCTCCGGCGTGCTTCCAGTCGTCTGGTTTGAAGCCGAAGAGCAGAGTATTATCCGTAAACCAGCTAGCCAAGTAAACGGTATAGTTTGGAGCGAATGTACCCATCCGTTTAAGGCCGAGGCCAAAACCACTATCTACTGGATTGGCTTCCGTGGTCCAGTCCTGCTTCATGCTCGCCAACATCCCGACTGCGAGGGTGTCACCGATAATCCAGTTTGCACCCGTATAGACCTTGGCACCAATATCTGCACTGGTGCGGTTGACCCACATGGACAGACCTTGATTGTACCATTCACCCTGAGAATTCCAATCGGTTGGCTTGGCTGTGCCATAAGTGTTTGTGGCAGCAGTTGCGCCAGCCCTCATGGTCTCCAAAAACTGCTCGTTGAGTTCTCTTGCAATTTCATTGACCGCTTCGTTGAGAAGCTCCTGTTGGGCGTCAAGCCCGTGTTGGGCTTTCAGGTCCTGTATGAGAACCGATGTAATGTTGTAATAGATGGATTTCTCAGTTGCGGTAATGTCCACTGTGTCGAAATCCATTGCAATCTGACTTTTCTCTGCGGCTTCTTCGTGATCCGCCCAAGTTGAGTCAAATGCACCAGAATCGTCCATATCCGACCCTGAATTATCTCCGCTAGCATATTCAAAGTCGAGGTAGTAGATAGTCCCCGTCTTCTGCTTGAGTGGCTGCACGCTCTGAATCTCATAAGGGATGAGTCTCGGAAAAAGCGAACGCACGAGCGGGAGAATATAAGGCTGCATGGTGCCAAGCGCAGTGCTCGTGGTGACAGCATCCTGCACGAAGCCCTGTTTCGTGCAGGCGTAGAAATACTGCGGATAAGCATCCCTATAGTTGTTGAGGATAGTGTTCATATTGTATGCGGGGTTAGACGGCACTGTCAGCCCCGTATCCTCGATACCCTCCATCAAGTCACGGAATACACCGTCCACGGTTTCGGGCCGGTCACGGCCTTCAACACTACCACTAAAGCTAGGCAGCCAGAACTTCTTCTGCTCATCCTGCTTACTAGTGACTCTACCCTGACCAGCGTATTTATCCTGCGTGGTGAGTGCGCTCAACTTCGGCGTCACTTCGGTGAGAGCTTCGGCGACCTGCTCGATGGTCTCACAACTATCAAAGTGCTTCCGCATCAGGAAAGCGACATCTTCGTTGCCTTCACTGAGCTTGGCGAGAGCGGTAGCTTTGGCGTCTGCGAGAGCCTGAGCTTTGTTGACAGCCTCGTGGGCAGCCATAACCTGGTCGGTAATAACACTCTGCGTCTGCGCCAACAGCTTCTCCCCTACCTGCTTGGCGATAGCATCCGTGTCTACCTGATATTCCTTCGGCTCAACGGCTACTTCAACCACTGCGGCTTCGACCACAGGCGGCGCAACCGGCGTCACAGCCTCCGGCGTCACAGCATCTTCCACAATCTCATCTGCAACTTCAGTTTTATCAGCCATTATAATGGCCTCCTCTTTCTCTGGTTGTTCGTCTTCATTGTCTTTTGTAAAGCTGACGGTTTGGGTTTGTGCCGCACCTCTGTCAACCACATCGCATCCATCCCAGACATAGTTGCGGATTTCATTGTACTCCTTACCGTCGGAACTATCATCTGCTTTTATAACTTTACTGTCACCATAACCGATTATAGACCATTCCGTCTGTACGCCGTGTTCCCACAAGGTTTGTATGTCTTTCCCTGCGCTAGTCGGAAGGATTGCTCCCTCAAGATAGACATTACCCTTTTGGATAAACACAGCATCATAACGTACACATATATTACTAGGATTGCCACCAGAGAAAAATCCTGGGTGTCCGTCTTGTCCGGTAAATCGTCCAGCCTTCATCATGCGATTTACACGCGACAGGTTATCCTCGAATTCTTTGCGCGGATAAAACCGTCTGTTCTTGTTGATTTTATCGGACTGTGCGACAATTGCGCGAAACCTCATCGAACCATCACTAGGCGTCTCTTCGAGGTCTTCGACAATTTCAGCCCTGCCAATGAATGTATCCTCGATGCGTTCCCTACCGTCACTCTTCATTTCATCAACGCGAGCTTCCGCAAGCGTGAGTAGGGATACATCATCGCTTTCCAAAATCTGAAAAAGGACATCTTCTGCTTCTGCGACATCAGTAGTGTTAGCGATAGCTTCGGCGACTACTGCTTCATTATCAACGCTATCGGTTTTGCGCTGCATCTTTGCACCGCACTTAGCACACTTCATAGCTGTACAAGGAACACCAGTATCATGTTCCTTTTCATAGCCGCATTCTGGACAAACACAAATCCCGCCGTTGCCAGCACCTGGATTTGGCGAAGCGGCTTCATCTACGTTTTCAGCATCTGGCATAAAGTGTCTCCCCTTACGTTTGAGGTTCCTGTTTCAGCAGACCTAACATCCGTATCGGTCCTCCGCAGGCTTAGATTCGGGTGAACACCACCCTATCTATTATTTTCTTATCAAGAACAGAAACAAACTATGTCAAAAAAATAATTACAAAACAGTGGCAACACTCCATCCATCTGCACCACGGTTGTATTCTTTTGACCATATCCAGTATGTATCTGTGTCAAAACTATCACATAATGGAATCATTGTCAAGGGGTTGTCCTCACTTTTGTAAAGAATTTTTCGCAATTCTTCCCGCCTCTCCTCCATCGGCAATGAAGTTATGTCTTCTCCGTCGAGATATGCGATGTCATAACAGTGTGCAATTGTTGGTATATCCATCAGATTATCACTAAGCATGTGTGCGCCAGGCATTGGTTCCCCATCTTTTTCTGCGGAGATTACACACTCTATAATGCAAGGCATTTCTAACTGTGCAACTGCCTCGCAAATGCTTGGGAATTCATGCGCTCGATTGCGCCCTCCATTACCGATGAATATAGATGTGTTGTGTTTTCCTCGATGTATTTGTGCGTCTACTCCCTCTGGTATTGCGCAAACAACATTGTCTTCTAGTGCTGACAGAACATCTTCTTCCGATTCCCATGTTACGCTATCAGATATTTCTGTGGGCGGCAGCGGCTGCCCTATTCTGATAGCTTCAGTATAGAGGAACCAGAATGGCCTAATCATATCATCAAGTATTTCACTCTCGTATCTTACTAAATGGTGTCCATGCAAATACCTCAAGCCATCAGCCAAGTCAATAGTAGTTTGCGGTAGCACTGCGAGGCCATCAGGAAAAGCAATATTGCCGATGGTTTCCAATCTGTCTTTCAGCAGCGTATTCTTGCAATTGCGGTCATTTATTTGCAGCACATCAAAAATCTGCATTACTTCATCAGCCCAGATAGCGAGAAAAATTGCGCTCTGCGGCTCCTCCATTTCTGCCAATACATCAACTGCATCAATAAATTCGGTTTCCCGTTCCCCGTCCTGATTGTAGATGACAATGTTGTCTTCTGTTTTGTGTATCTGATAGATTGCATAGTCTTTGGGAATTGGTTGTGCAATAACAGGGAATTTATAGGCACCCTGCTTGCGAAAATAACCGATTGGAATGTGTTCACCTATGGTCATATCGGTTTGTGGATACTCTACACAAGGCTGGTCTTTGCGAATCAGCCACAACTCATAAGCGGGTATCCGTGAGCGACCCTCAATATCATCGCTCCCAATGATGTTGAAATCTATGTCTGCGTCTTCCAAAGCTGCTATAGCATCAGGGTGCTTTGCAACAATTGCAGCAATACCATCATCCTCGTACAATATGCTGCCAGTAATTGATGCAGCCTCATCTGACAACTGAATAACTGCGGGCAATTCATCCCACACAGGATTATGTGCTTCGTTCTTGTCCCAATCCTCTGTGCTAATGTGTGGCTGTCCAACTAGTGCCAATAGTCTTGCAGCAAATTTGTGCAATTCTTCAGATTTCAATTCATGGGCGGCGTCATGCACCTTCAACGCTTCAGAAAGCGAAGGCAGCAATGACGTTGCAGCATCCTTCGTGCCTGCGTGGAATTCTCCATTGTGGCTGGCGCAATGAGCATTGGCCTGCTTTGTGCCCTCGGCATTTCCCCAGCCATTGCTGAAACGATAGCGTATTGAGACGGGCTTGCTCTTGTCCTTCCACCAACAGACCACGCGCTCAATTGGTTTATCGTTCACCTTTCCGCTTTTTACGGTAGCGCAGCGGTCACTTCCAGAAGAACTTGCGATACGGCAAGTGTGCATTCCAGCGAGGGGATCGCTTACTTTTCTCATTGATTGTTACCTCCATTAGTTGGCGGTTCAGCAACTATGTTTGCGGCCCACAACGCTATGTCCTCATCTGACAGTTGCAGAATCTTCTTGCCAATGATTTCCTCAGGAACACCCATCTTATGCCACCCAGATGCAGCTTGTGCGTTGTTGACTGTAATCTTGGCAACGGCTTCGGCAGTCTTCGATACTATTTTTGGATACACCAGTTGGTAAGAAGCCTTACTTGGGTCAATCCCACTAAGCAACATCTGCACTCCGAATATTTGTCGAGCACCCTTTTCATGCGTCTGTTGTGCGCGACAGCCAAGCCATGTAAACGCTTCCTTTGTTTCCTCTGGTGTCTTATCAACAAAAGACCTCTGGCCCACCCTCATATTCAAGTAGGACATCGGAACACCCAACCCAGCCAACACACGGTTCAGACTCCATGAAATATCATTGATGTTCTCTAATGCAGCGGTTCCCGAACGAAGGTTATCAACACCACCCTCAATAATTTTACCATCCCTAGTGTAAATCGAGGCGACATAGAAATCGGTATCAACATCTACTGGGTTCTCTTGGAAGTTCACGGAAAAGCGGGTATTAGTGCTGTCGTATGGAGTGATAACATCCTTCTCCATGTTTTCCCGATATTTCTTAAACTTTTCCTCAACTGCTTTAGGGTCCGCATCGATTGGAATAGGTATTTTGTGAATGCGTGTATCCCACGCCCTTGTCAGCCGTGCAATAGCCAAACTATCTTCTTGAGCTTGCAATCTTTTCCATTGAGGAATTACGGGGGCCATGTGGGGTTCCGCATATTTGCCGCCAGGATTGTTGCCAAATTGCCAGTGAACAATCTGATAAGCATACCACGCGGCTACGGCAGTACCTATATCATCTCTTTGCACATAAGCAGGTGCCTCTGCACTTTGTGGCATTTTCATATATACGTCAGGGTCTCCAGAAGCCAAGCGGCCAAACTTATCCGTATTGATTTCTATTTGCCACGGCTGTGGAAACTGCTTTATCCGTGAAATTGGTTGCAGCCTGTCATCACCATGCGGAACTAACTCTGCGAAATGGTTGCCCGCTTTCACAGCCATGCGGATAATGTTCCATGTCTGTTCCATCAACCCCGTCTCATCAGCAGTGGCTTGCATCAGCGCTAGTGCTTTCTTTTGCAACGGGCTTACTTCATCATCTTTATCTTTGACAAGCTCTATCTTGAAGCCCCAAAAGTTTTCCTCTGGAAAATAGCAAGCAGCACTGGCGATAATATCAAGACCCCTAGCAATCAGTCCATCCCCCGTATCCATACTGTCGAGGTCTTTGAACACAGAAGTCCTTGCGTGCGTTCTCCCCCACGGCACCTTCAACTCCATAGCGTTGCGACCAATGACGCCTGTACCGGCAGGAACAATCTTTGGCTTTTCTTTTCCAATCAATCTAGCCCAAGCATCTCTGGTTCGCGTCAATAAGTTAGCCATATAGCATCACCCAATTCGTCGCCTGCGTCGTGCTATTGCAACAGGCACATCTCCTAGTTGGCGAGACGGGTCTGCCGCAGACGACGCAAGCCATAACGCCATAATCATGTCTGTTGTCTTTGTTTCATAAGGAAAGCCCAACATTTCCTCAATTAAATCACATATGTCACAACTATGCAATGGGTCTGTGTGGTCTCCAGCGAATGGAAAGTCCCATTGTTCTGCCCGCATCTGCGCAACAAGCCCAGGAAGGCCGATTTCTGGGTTCCATTTTTGCGAGCCTGTAAAAAAACCTTCCAACGGAAGTTGAATATCTTGAGCATACTTGAATTCTGCTATTACTCTAATAAGACTGAGCATGGCTTCCTGTGTTGCATTATTTTCTACACAAATATTTGCGAAAGCATGTCGGAGGTGCATTTCCACCACAGTTTCTGCCACAAATTCTGAAGTCTCTCTCATCCGATGAGCTTCCAATATTACTTTGCGGTCATCTGCCATAACACCAATTGCGAAGATGGATGAAAAACTTCCAGTGTTTTTTAGCGAAGCGGCTGGGTCAAGCCCACAGTATCGAGCCACAATCGGCACCCTAGATTGCCCCATGTGTAGGTCTTCAGCCTTACAAGCATCAACTACGGCTTGCGTCCACCAAGTACGTTGCTGGCGCAACCCTTTCAAAAGGAATTGCTGGTCAAAAGCCTCGTCTCCAATTTCCTTGCGCCTTTTCTCCAGTGCTTCCAACGGCCAACGTTCAGGCCATAATGATTCTCCAGCGTCGTTAATGGCGGGGTTCTTCCACGCAAACCACATCTCGTTACCGACTAAATCCTCAATCAAATCATCTGGCGACCACGCTGAACCGATATAAAGATGGCTCTGCCCACCGATATTTAACCAATCAGCATAGAACAACCGTTTTACCTTCGGCAGGCGCGCTGGCTCCATTATTGTCTCTTTGGGACCAATAATGTCATCAAAGAGAATAAGGTCAGTACGTCCACCTGTAGCAGTAGCCGTTACGCCATATCCCTCAAGGCTAGCATCTTTTATTCCCAGATTTGCTTCTTCGTCTTTGAGAACGTCTATGGCAGTGCCAGACCATTTACCGTTGGGGTCAGGTACTAAATTAGGAAACACTCCATGCAATTCATCATTAGCTCTTATGTTCTTTTCAACTTGCGTTATGAACTTGACAGCATTAGTATCATTGTTTGAGACGATTTTAATCCTAAGGCTAGGATTGACGCCAAAAACAAAAAGCACCAAACAAAGCATTGTTTCGGTTTTGCCGTGCTCTCTCGGCCCCTCAATAACACCATTTGTGATTTGCTCACCATCTCGGAGTGTGGGTTTGACTTCCTCGCCATCTACATAAACCGTCTTGCCCTCCAACAACGGCAATACCATAGACAACGCCAACATGTACCACTCTTTGTGGTGTTTACCAACCTTCCAGGGCTTCCCCTTCTCATCCTTCATCACATACTCTGCGAAGCGAACGATGTCTTCCCGCTTCTCGCGCAAGTCAGCGTATCTGATAGCATCTTGTATTGTGTTGCCTAAAACACCCATCAATTATCCTCAACCGTAAATTCGGCGTCAATAGTTTCTGCCCCTGGCGCAGGCAACCCCATAGACGTAGCCATCTCATTCATTCTCTTCAGCATTGTGGCTATTTCTTTGCGTTGCTCTGTAGTACCTTCCTGCATTATCTGGATGAAAACATTCTGTTGGCGAGGCATCATACCACTCAGGTCTCCGGTCAACTCACTCATAAGACGAACTGCCTTGAGATAGGTTTCCGTTAGCTTTGCGGCTTTCAGCCATTGCCCATCGTTTCCTAGTTCACTCACTCCATCCCGCAACATCCCAGCTATGTTGTCAACCTCGGTGAGGACAAACGATTTCTTAGAGCGAAGTGTGCCAGCAAGCATTTCTTGTGCGCGTTCAACAGCAAGCTGCGCGATAGCGTCTTTGTTTTCACGAATGAACACTTTGACATCGTGTTCTGTACAATTCAGGACATCATCATCCTTCAATGTGTTGACAATATCTACACAACTTGTACCCATTGCACACATTTCTAACACTTTTGTGGCTGTTGAGCTGCCACTTGCTAGCAAAAGCATCACAAACTCCTCAATTTGTCCAAAGTCTTCTCAATCCATTCAGGTTGTCCAAATCTGCGCAACATTGATTGGGTGCCGATATACCCCACATTGCCATCTAATCCATCAGCAGGCACAATATACATCGTGCCATCATCACTATCCATGTGGTAGTAATCTACACCATCAATAGGCCGAAGCCTTACTTGGTGCCCCTTGCTGAGCGGGGAGAGGGCGAACACCTTTATCTTCACGGTGCCGACAACTAGCTCAGGCTCTCCTTGGCGACAGAAACGGTCAACAACAACGTCAACCCCCGCATCCCAATAGAACTGTGCGGCCCTGCCAACCACAGGGCGATGTTCATAGGTGTTTGGCTTCCTGTTGGCAATAGCGGTTTTCCTGCGAGCCTCTTTCCGCTTGATTGTCTTGCAGTCATCACAATAGCGAGTACGATACGAATCCAGCACCTTACCGCAAATAGCACACACTGGTTCAATCTCATACTGATTGGCTAAGACACGAACCCACTCCCTGGTTACGCCAATGCCTCTGCCAATCTGCGCGAAATTCTTCCCCTCATCATACAGAGCCTGCAATTCTTCTTTTGTTGCCACAGCAGACATAATATCTCTCCAGTTGTGTAGTATTGCGGAATTGTTTCAACAACTGTATGTATTTTACCACACTATGTTCATTTGTCAAGCGTTCTCCCCCAAACAAAAAAACCACCCAGAAGGGTGGCTTTAAGAAACGTTGGATGTGGATGCTGGTTACCTCCTCCTGGGTTTCTGCTCCTCCAGTGTGGCAACCAACCTATCAATACACTCCCGCAACTCTGGCTTGCCAGCCAAGAATTCTTGCGCATCTTCCCTACTGACAATATTCTTGATGATTTTCAATTGCGCAGAAGCTAGAATCCTTTGCACATGGGTAGATGACACAGCATTAATAACATCCCAACGCTCCGTCACGCAGAAGCCAATTTCAGCGTGTCCCTTACCCATTACGGCATATTGTACCCAAACCTCTATTTCATGTTCAGATAAATTGTTGAGAATATCCTGCTGCCAGATACCGACAGTCTCAACTAAGTCTTCTAGGGCTTGGAGCATTTCTGGAGTTACTGCTTCCATTCAATTATTCTCCTGCTTTGGATACAACTTGCCCCAAGCCTTTGCTATTTCATCTACAAATGCGATAACTTCTGCTTTAGGCAAACACATTCCAGATGTCATTCCGTGCGAAGAATCTGGAGATGATACGGAATAGCCCCATCCATCGTCACATTCATGTAATACAACATGACAACCGTAGGCATTAAAACTGGTATCGTGTTGCCATCCATCAGGATACCGACAATCATCAACTGCGTATACACCCCTCATTTTGATGGTAAGGTAGTTGTCATCACCTTGACAAAACGTTGTCACACCATTAGTGACATCGCGCGCCCTCATTGGACCACCAACAAAATCCCACCCTATACTTTCTGCTGAATACCTAACACCATCCATTTCTACATATTTCTCTGTGATTGCCAACCGACTCACTCCAATCCATCTGTTGTTTTATTACGTTCCATTTCCTCTTTGAAGCCCTGCCCCATTGCTATTGAAATTGCGTTGAGCTTTTTACATGTACGCGCAAATTCACGACCGAATTCCCGTGATTGTTCAAACTGGTCCTGTTCTACAACAGGGCGCATATCTTCAATCTCTATCGTTATATTTCTATAGTCATCTATTGTTGTTTTTAGACCAGTTGCCGAATACCGCTTGTCTCCTATTATTACCTCAATATTTCCTGAAACCGTGTGTGCCAATCGACTCACTCCTCCATAGATAGGGCGGGGGGCGGAATTGAACGGGTAGCCACTCGGAGGAATGGACCCTGTTGTACCACCCCCCCCCACCCGATAACCGAATTGAGACTTGTCTGTCCATCGTCCAGTAATTGCAGCCATGTTACAATTATATCAGGTCTTCAACTGAATGTCAATAGTTATTTGAGTTCGGTTGATTTACGCACCAACCCATCCAAAGCACCGCGCATTACATCAATTGCTTCAGTCATGCTGGGCGTGGTCCACGCACCAGTTACAAATACATCACCCATGTTGTAAGTTATTTCTGCCATCCAGCCATCGGCCTGTCTATACAACGACATGCGACCATCTAAACCTGGTTGCGAACCAAGTCTCAATTTTTCAGGTGGAACAGTTAGGTTTTCCATACACGCTTGGCATTGAAATGCCCCGCGCCTAGTGTGCGAAGCACATTCCGACCAATAACACTGTCCTTCATCATCCCATACCCATGTGTCACAATTACATGTGTTTCTCATTCTTCTTCCTCCGTTTTCATCTCTCCTGATGTCGGGGTTCTGGCCTTACTGGTTCTGACAATGGCGCCAGCGGCAAGTCCTTGAAGCGCTTGCGATTCACCAATCCGCACGTACATTCACCACTACCATCGTACTTATCTACCCATACATGACAACGTGGGCAATATAAGCCCCCCTGCCACGGCACAATCAGTATTGGTCCTTCTGTCTGATTAGGATTCAATCGGAAAACCTCCCGCCTGTCCAGAAACTCCATGCGTACATAGTGAGCAACGTGGCGATGGCGCACAAAACCGCACATTCAATGTATTGCCGGCTAGCAAAATACTCCCAGCCCGCATACGCAAAAACACAGGCGACAGCTATCACGAACGCAAAATGCAATGCGTCAACGACTGGCGGAGATTGTAGGCCTCGTTTCTTCACGATAGCATTATACCACCGCCGCCCCGTCGTGTCAATAGGAAAAACGAAAAAACCTGCTCCGAAGAACAGGACTTTTCCGCAAAGGCCATTGCGAGCCTTCCACCTCCACAGTAGTGGATTGTCATCAGTATAGCATATATTGCGCCCCGTGTCAAACTTTTTTCTTGACAAGCATCTGCGGATGTGCTATTATGATGTCACGGGGTATGAAGCTGGCGCCTTTCCAACCTATTAGCCACCCGCAATAGTCCTTGACGGTGAGCGGCGATGAACGTCCGGTGGTAAAGACGCGGATGCCTTTTCAATGATAGGGCAGTGTCTGCCCGAATCCAAAGCCTGTGGAGAATCGAGAAAGACGTTAGATTCGTCGAAACAGGAACCTCAAGCGCAGAGGAGACACCATTATGCCCAAACAACACAAGGAGGTCTTCCGTTATGGAAGCCAACGAAGAGATGCTTCTGCAGTTGATTGACTGGATGAATAAGACAGTCGGCCCCAACTCATTCACCTATGAAGGGTTTGACATACCTGGGGGATGGTGTCGCGCACAGTGTAAGCTATGGACGTTCACGAACTGCTATTCCATAGTGGGTGTGTGCAAAGACGGAGCAGCACCACACTACCTTGGCTGTACAGCCACATCCCGCAAGCCCCGTGCTGGTGAGGATTGGACGCGTGGCAACGACCTGCCCGACGGCCCATTCTGCCAAGAGACATTTGACGCGATAGTGCGGGCGATAGTCAAGTACGAGGCAGTGCGGGTAGCTGGAACGGTGTCGGATGTTCGTATTGAATCCCGCGCACTAACTGCCGATGAGATTCAGCAGTCTTACGAAGCAGCCGACAAGTAGTATTGAGCGCACATAAACCGTAACTGAGGTTGGGCACCCCACTGTCCCTTGTGTGCTCGGAACTACTTGGTGGTATAGCTTAGTGGTAGAGCAGTCGGCTCATAACCGACAGGTCACTGGTTCAAATCCAGTTGCCACCTCCAAGCATACGTCAGCAAATACGAAGGAGCGATGATGATGAATCTGAGTAAAGTAACACGAAGGCACCTAGAGCGGGCATTCAGGTGTCTATCAAAACAAGCATCGGATGCGGCGGTAGCAAGTTGTGGGCCAGACGAGATGGCCGGTGATAGAGACTCTGTTATGATAGCTATACTTGATGAGACACAAGACCGCAGTTGGGATTATGAGCAACCTGCCAGCCACGCCTGCCATGCGTAGGACGTGATCTTTGGTCGTTCGAGTGTCCAACCTGGAGCGACCAATGCATATTTAGCCGATACACAGGAATGTAGCTCAGGGTAGAGCGTCGGAAAAGCCGAAGGCCGTTGGTAGTGTGTTTACGGAAGCGTTCCGCACGCGATGCTTGAGGTACTACTTCGACCACGAGTTCTACTTCTCGTATTACACTCATTGTTGCAAAATATGCTGCTGCGCTAACTGTCGATACAGAAACAGACAAGAATGTGCTGAGAACAAAAAAGACTATTGCTGTCCGCTTTGGGCAACCGACCAAGAAGCGCAGAATGAAATCTGCGGAAAACCCAACCCCACATGCCCTGAGTGTGGCGGCGAAATGCAACGATACCTGCGCACACACGATGGCATAACCTTACTACTGTGGGAGTGCGATGACTGCAAAGCCTGTCCAATCTATCTCAGGGAGAGGGTCCGGTGACTAGCCAAAAGACGATAGCGCATCAACCTAAGCATCATCCAACTTCCTCTTAGCTTGTCTCCGCTGGATAGCGGGGATGTCTATTTCTCTGCGAACCTCAACAAAACCTCTGTGTAAATCATCGGCAATCTTTTCTATTTCTTTTCCTAAAGCTGTGGCCTTGCGCTTCCCTTCCAGAAACTCCAACATCCCCGCAACATACCCACGCAACTCACGCAAGTTCCCAACCAAATATGCCTTCATATACTCGTCTATGTACTGGTCTGGCTCATCAGGTTCATTATCTGGCAAGCGCGCATCAGCCCGCCTCCGCAACTGCTGCTGGACATCAGGATGGTAGGTGCGCAGGTCTATTCTTTCTCCATCAACATGAATAACATCTCCACGTGCATCATCAACAATTCCACGCGATTTTTCTGGAGATAACGCCTCAACAACCTCGTCAATTATCCCCAACGCATCGACCTCAGGGTCCAGCAGCGGCTCTGTCATCAGGTCACTCATCATTAGCCTCCATAGCGTCTAGTATGTCTTCTGGCGATGCGTCCTCGACAAAAAGCTCCGACGGAACTCCGTGCCCAGTTTCCACGTCTCCCCCGTAGTTATGACCGCCAGCGACCACGACCACCACA
>Ga0307992_1000583_pt1 | contig 22882 bp, 16 predicted proteins | sample EllFjometagen133_FD_203162 | JGI IMG/M metagenome (GOLD analysis project Ga0307992, IMG submission 203162) | Marine microbial communities from Ellis Fjord, Antarctic Ocean - #133 | ecosystem: Environmental > Aquatic > Marine > Unclassified | place: Southern Ocean | collected 2014-10-08
ATTTCCTAAATTCTTCCTTTTTGAAGAATATTTCATTTCTCCATATAAACATAGTTATGACAATCAGAACAAAAACATTCAGGAAAGGAAACAGTCTAAACCCAAGTATCTCTTCTATTAGTATGCTACGGGGACCATATCTTAAAAAAAGAGGCATGTAATAGGTAAATAATGAGTTTGATATTGGCTGCCATGTTGCAAGTTTAAAGTTATATTCTGGTAATTGCCTTATAGGCAAGTCATCAGCATGATGTTCACATGTTAAAACCTGCATACCTATCAAATTTATGATTATTGAAATAATGGCCAATAACAAAATAAACTTTAGCTTAATTTTTTTAAAACAAAAAGTTAATGATAATATTAAAAACGGGATAATAGGATATAAAAACCTTGGTCCAAAAGAACTGGCTCCTCCCCACTCATACATTTGTGAATTATAAATTAAGAATAAAGTAAATATAAAAATAATTAAATTTGTTTCTAATTTATACTTCTTGTGCATATATAACAAACCAACCAAAAATAATAATAAAACAGGTGAATAAAAAAACAGCCCTCTGAAGGGGTAAAATAGTAACCTTAAGATTACTTTAAACTTAGCTAATGAAAAAAGGGACATAAACTCAGTTTTAATAAAATGAATGGGTATAAACCCTTGTGCATAATCATTTATAAATATTACTGGAAGAATCTTTTTATTAGTAAAAAAAATCTTCTCATCTAGGTGATTGTAACCTACATCAAGAATATTGCTAAAGATAGAATAATTATACATAAATAATAGACTGATAGCTATTAAAAAGCCAAGCAAAAATGGAATAAGTTGTTTCCATTTTTTTAATACCAAAATTATAATTATACAAGCAAAGATTACTATTGAAGTTGAATATTCACATGTTATTGCGAATCCACCACAAAGACCAGCAATGAAAAAATTTTTGTTACTAAATTTATTTTCTTGCTTCATTTTTAAAATTAAATAAAAACACATAAATGCAAAAAAGTTAGCGATAGCATGGTGGTAAGTGGTTGTTGCAAATGCAAAGATCATGGTTCCTAATCCAAAAATAATTATAATCAAAATTCTATACCTCTCTTTTTTTACAAAAAATCCTGAAGTTTTATACATCAAGACAACCAAAAGTGCTGAGAACAAAACAGAGCTGAAAGCTATTATCATAAATTCTAAGATATGTAGTTTTAAATCAGTATCAGGCATTCCAAAAAACAGCTTGAAAACAACGTAAACAGGGATAGTTAAGAAAGATGAACCCGGAGGCTTGTCACTATAGTAATGGTTATTATAATAAGCTCTGTCACCTGTATTACTGCCTATATCATAATCACCAGCTATGTTTTCTGTATCATTTATGTAAGAGTCTATCTCAAAACGGTGTTCATCAACTATTGCTCTTGTTAAATCAAGCTTAGATACATCGGTCCATGATCCAAACCTTGCAAAGCATAAGTAAATAATAAAGAATGTTAAAAATATCTTAAATTCTTTTTTATTTATTATACTCATTTTCTTAAATTTTTATTTTAATCCTTATATTATGAATAAATTTATAAACAATTTAAAAAGTATTCTATTTTTAAATATATAAAATAGATATATATAAAAATGTATTTTATTTTTTAGGATTACATTATAAATAAATTAAATTTAAGAAAGATATAAACACCTTAATTTTAAATTAAAAACCTATTTAAAATGAAAAAGCTTAATATAAATACCTTATATTCCCTTGCTTTAGTTGAAGGAGAGGGTATTGGAACCGCTTACGAGTATCTAATTAAGTTAAAATTGTTGAAAGAATTTGTTAAAAATAAACAAATAAAAGATATTTTAATATATGGCTTGCCAGAAAAATATGGTTTTAGTATGGATTTTGTCTTGTTTGGGAAGATCAATAATTTTAATATAACTATTGTTGATGATAGAAAAGAAAAAATAAAATCATTTGAAAAAATAATTAATAATCTAATCAAAAAAGGCCTTTTGCTTAAAAGACCAAGAATAATTAGATTAAATAATTTGAATGATCTTAAATTTGACAAAAGGTTTGATTTAATACTATGTTCTGAAGTAATGCAGGGGTTGTTCAATAAGGAGAAGGTCGAGTATGCTAAAACAATCCAAAAACTTTCTATTTATGCCGCATTATTTCTTCCAAATAGAGATAATAAGTTACATTCAATTATAAGCAGACTTAAAACTTTGAGTTTAGATAAACTAAAAGAGTACTTTAATAAAAGTCATATCTTAAATATAGGTTATATTGATATGCCCCCTTTCCCTCCAGGATTAAAGAAGAAAAGAAGGGAGAATATAAATAATTTGTTTTCTTTTTTATTGGAAAAATGGGCAAAAATAGAAAGGTTGCTTCCCAAATCAATTAAAAAAAAAGTAGCACATATTTGCTATATCACTATTGAAAATGAAAAAAACTAAGAAGAAAAGAATAAATAAAAGAAAAATATCAATTTTTTTGATTTTGCTATTTTTGCTAATAATTAGTATACCTCTTCTTTTAAATATCAAAAAAAATGAAAAAATTAGGAGGAATAATCCAAATGTAATCTTAATTTGTTTGGATGGTGCAACATGGAATGTTGTAATACCCATGGTAGAAAGAGGCGAACTCCCAAACTTCAAAAAGATGATACAAAATGGTGCTTATGGGAATCTTTCTTCTGAGCCTCCTCTTTCACCCCCTGGTTGGACATCAATTGCAACGGGTATGAAACAAGATAAGCATCAGATGTTTGATTTTTTTACAAGTTTTCCAGGTTCAACAAAAATGGTAAAATCAAATAGCTTAATGATAAACACACAAACATTGTGGCAAATACTAAACAAATTTAATAAAACTGTTGGTACAAACAATTGGTTAATGACTTGGCCACCATTAATAAAAAAAGGATTTGTTATTCCGAGTTGGTTTGCAGATACTAATTTAACATACCAAACATATCCAACCAACCTGAGAGAAGAATTAAATGAAAATATAAAAATAAAAAAAATTAGTGCAACAGAAGAAAACTATAAGAAATATTATTCCAGTTATGATGATTTTTGGCTTGAAAGAGAGCAAACAGGAACAGGTAGGCTTATTCTTGAATCACAATATTTAGTTGATAAATATAATCCTAACCTCTATGCTGTTGGTTTTTATTTTACTAACAATGGTCAAGAACGTTTCTGGAAATATATGGAACCAGAATATTATAATGTAAGTAAGAAAAAACAAGAAAGATATGGAAGTGTCATTTTTGATTTTTATAAGGAGATTGATAAATTTATTGGACCCTATATAAATGATGAAGATATAACTCTTATTATAGTATCAGACCATGGTATGAGAGGCTTTCGCGACCAGGACATTGTCTCTGGTGATCATTCTCATGTATTATGGAAATGGAAATATAATAAAATCTTAAATAAGCTTGGATTATTGGAATTTAAAAATAATTCAGATGAAATTGATTGGTCAAAAACCAAAGCCTATTACGCAGGGGGGTTTGCTAAACATGGAGTTAATCTTAATCTTAAAGAAAGGGAAAAGTATGGAGTAGTTGAACAAAAAGAATATGATATTTTGAAAAAAGATATCATTGAAAAGTTGTTGTCAATAAGATTTACAAACCAGGATTATATTGAAGGAAGTAGTACTAAACTGTTCAATACTATAGAAAATGAGTCATTTCCAGATATTGTCCTTGAGGACTACTTTAGATTTAAATGGGGTCAAGGAGAAAAAATTTATAATAAAGACATAATAATAAATAATAAAATATATAATCTAAAAGACTTTGTTGAACTAAATACTTGGTCTGCAGAACATGAAGTAAATGGAATACTGATTATGAAGGGACCAAACATAAAGAAGAACAAACTGATTTCAGCAGATGTAATTGATGTTACCCCAACAATTCTTTACTTATTTGATTTACTAATTGGAAGAGATATGGATGGAAGAGTTTTAATAGAAGCAATTAATGAAGAATACCTAACATACAACCATATTGATTATGTTGACTCATATAATAATAAAGAAGTAAAAAGTCAAAATCTAACATTTATAAATAAATATACAGAAGAAAAACTGAAGAGTTTAGGGTATATTAACTAACAATCTGGCTTTTTATAAAATATTAAGTAAAATGTTTAAAAACAAAACAATAAAGAAAAAGGAATTAATTAAATTATTAGTTTTAGTTTTTTTATCACTTGGTATATGTTTCTTCTTCTTACAACATAGTAATGGAATAGGTCTTGAAGGCGTTTATTTAAGTGTAGACTCTATTAATTTTATGAATAGAGGAAAAGATTTAGCAGAAGGAAATATTTTTGGATGGTTAGGAAAGGGCCATATACCTCCTTTTGTTCCATTTATGATTGCTACTTTCTCTTTAATTTTTAAGAATATAGAATTATCTGGGCGATTAGTAAGTATATTTTTTAATGTTCTTTTAATTTTCCCAACATATTACTTAGCTAAGAAATTTTATAATAAAGATGTGGCATTTATTTCTGTCTTATTAGTTATATTTCATCCCCTTTTAATTAAGTTTTCTACTATAATTTTATCTGCTTCAACATATACTTTTTTAGTATTACTTACAATTACCTTAACTTGGATAACTCTTAAAAAAAAAGAAAAGTTATTACCCTTGGTGGGGGGTTTTACTCTTGGTTTAATAACTTTAACAAACAGCGAGGGTATTTTTTTTATATTTCCCATTTTAGTGTGGTTTGTATATATATTTAATAATCAAAAAGTTGTGTTTAAAAAAATACTTTTTTTCTTATCTCTCTTTTTAATTGGTTTTTTTATCATTTATTTACCATATGCATTACATCTTCATACTATTACAGGTGAATGGAAGCTAAACGATAAAACTAAAGAGGCCTTTATATTAGGAAGGGAGAGATACAATCCATACTATACTGAGAAAATTTTAGGAGAATTATCTGAAGATGATTTGAACCACAAAATCGAGCTTGAGAAAGAAAAAAGTTTATTTTTGACTATGAAAAATTATGGATTTAAAAGGGTCCTGAAAGATTACTTTCAAAATGTTTATAATATATTCAAAATTGTTATTCCTATATTAATGGTGTCTCCTATCCTGATTTTCTTCTTGATCATTAACTTTTTGTTTATTAAATTAGAGAAAGATAAAATAATAAAAGAATTGTTTTTATTATCCTTTTTGATTGTTCCCCTTTTGTTTTACCCCTTATTTGCAATTGATACTAGGTATTTTATGCCAGCAATTCCAATTTTATTTATATGGATTGCAAGAGGCATTAAGGAATCACAAAATTTTCTAATTCAAAAGCTAAATAGTTTTACTTTTAAAAAAACAAACTGGTATAACTCTTTCTTAAACTATCTTATCATAATTATTATATTACTTACTCTCATAAAACCAACTATAACAGAAATAAAAAATTATGACCCCTTAGAATCTTTAGAATTGAAAGAAGCCGGTTTTTGGTTAAAAAATAATAGTAAAAATAATAATTTTTTAATAATGAGCAGAAGACCACAAATAAGTTATTATGCAGAGGGGGGGTATATAATGATCCCTTATGAAAATCATTCAAAAATATTTAATTATGCATACTACCATGATGTTGATTATGTTGTAATAGACGAAAAAGTAATCTTAAGATTAAGACCAAACCTATTATTTTTACTTAATGAATCAAATGTTCCTGAAGAATTGAAACTAATCTATAAAATAGATAATAGGAAAGGGCATAAAATTATGATATACAAACTTATAAAATGAACAAAAAAATTAGTTTAATAAAAAACATTTTTTAACTAAAATTAAGAAGACATCATTTGTTAAGTAGTGAAGACAATCCCTTTTTACAGAATAATTAATGGATATAAGAAAATAACTGGAATCCCAAGCATTATAAACATGAGTTTAATATACATAAAGAACCAATAGCGTGCTCATCTGTAAATGACCTAACTTAAATGCCCTTATAGCATCTAAACTACTTGGCTATTGGAAACTACATAGTGAAAAATAAACTATAAATAGAACACAATTTATTAAATCTGAAAATGAAAATAAATATTACAATACCTGTTTTTAATGAAGAGAAAATACTTAATGAAAGTATAAGAAAAATATTTTTATTCTGCCAAGGTAATATTCAAGATAACTTTAAGATTGTAATTGCAAATAATGGCTCAGTAGATAATACAGAAAATGTGGCAAAAAAGATTTGTAAAGATAATAAAGAAATTGAATATTTATTTATAAAAAAGAAAGGAAGAGGAAATGCCATAAAAACAAGTTGGTTGAAAATAAATGCAAATATTTACTCATATATGGATATTGATCTTTCAACCGATTTAAAAGCATTTCCAAAAATGGTAAATGAAATCATAAAAGGTTATGATATTGTTGTTGGTTCACGATTTATAAAAAAATCAAGAGTAAAAAGACAGTTGCATAGAACAGTTCTTTCAAGAGTCTATAACCTCTTCGTTCAAAAACTTTTTCATACAAAAATAAAAGATATGCAGTGTGGATTTAAAGTTGTAAATAAAAAAGTAGTTAATAATCTTCTGAAAAGGACAAGAAATGATGAATGGTTTTTTGATACAGAACTACTTCTTTTAGCAGAAAAAGAAGGATATAAAATAAAAGAAATGCCTATTGAATGGAGTGAACACTCTGATACTAAAGTAAAAATAATAAAAACAATCATTAACTATATTATTGGCTTAATAAAACTAAAAAGAAGATGAATAATGAGACTAAAAAAGAGTTTAAAGATACTAATTATTCTACTAAGCAAGGATACTACATACATAAGCGTGTGTAGGAATTGCCTTGTTTCTCTTGCAACATATTCCTTATCAACAAATTCTTTTGGAGCATCGATTTTTACTCTAGTACCAAATTTAGTTATTATGTTGAAAAGATGATGCTCAAACTTTAGACTTAATCTATAGACATAGTATCCTCTTTTGGCATCCTAAAAACTACTTATCAAGGCAGATGTCCTATCAAACTCCGCACTTCATATGGAGTAGAATACCTCACTATTTTTCATGATTTTAATTTATTTTTTTGAAAAATTTTATTGAACTCATTAAAAAAACAATAGGGTTAAAAACTATATTAACAGCCATAGCACATTCGAATGTACAGTAGCATTTTTTATCCTTTATAAATTTGATTATCTTTTTCGCTTGTTTTGATTTTAAAATAGTATTAATATTATAGTTATAATTTCTTACATTGCCCATAACTGTACTCTTTAATCTTTTATTTTTTTTTTCAAGGAAATATTTTAATACCTCACAAGGTTCAACATCTCCAGTATCACCTAAAATTATCATTCTCTTGCCTGCCAAACAAGGAATTACCTGGGTTTTTTTCTTTAGTGTTGCTAGAATTAAATACTTTTCGAGAGTACTTTCTAAATTATAAAATTTGGACAAATGATATATTCTTTTATGTTTTTTTGAATTGATTTCATCAATATACTCAAAGAGTTCTTTATATTCCCTTATTGAAACATCTTTTGCATCTTTTTCTCTTGTGTTTCCTCTTGCAAGGAGAACCACATGATTATTAACATTCCATCTTGAATCAACATATGTTAATATTTCTCTAATGTGTACTTTATTAAATTTTGACATTACAGTTGTAGCCGTAATAACTAAATTTTTATACCTCTCCTGTAGCTTTTTTAATTCAAAATATGTTTTTTCAAGCTTTTTGAAATTTCCTCTAATACCATGGATTTTATCATGTTTTTCAAATAACCCATTAATTGATAATGGTACTTTAATAAGGATATTTGGACATTCTTTTAAGATCTGCTCCACATTTGAGACAATTTTCTTAGTGAGTAATCCATTTGTAGTAAAAGTCAATGATCTCATATTACTATATTTATAAAATACTTTAACAATCTCTGGAATATCATCTCTAAGAACTGGTTCACCACCAGAGAGTGTTATATGATATAATGTTTTAAAATGTTTTGCTATTTTTTTAATTTCATTCAAGGAAAGTATTTTTCTTTTTTTGTATTCTTCAATATTTTTCCAGTTAAAACACATCTTACATTTTGAGTTACATTGGGAAGTTACAAAAAAGATAAGATAGCTTGGTTGTTTTACATTCAAAAAACTTCGTAAAAGAAGTATTTGTCTTTCAACTTTAGGATGTTTAATTATATATTTTAAGGTTCCAACAATGAAACTTGCGCTGACAACAAAGGAAAGTGAATATCTTGTCATAAAAGCCCACATCATAAACAAAGGTCCCCCCTTTCTTAAGGTTAAGATAAGAAAATTCCTCATTAGATAAACAATTACAATAAGTGTTAAGGATAGTGGAATAAAAATGATTGGATAGAATACTGAGAGAATAAAAAGAAATATTGTCAATGATTGGAGTAATGTTTCTATAGCCGCTTCTAAACTTGTCCCAACATTATCAAACTTTAGTCTTTCTAAAAAAAGCTTGGTCCACAGTACTCCCCTTTTATAGTAGTTTTTTGCATTTTGTAAATAGGTGGGAAAAAAATGCTTTACCTGTACTTTTGTATTTATATAAATATCATATTTGTTTGTGAGTCTATAGCCAAATTCATAATCCTCAACATCGGCCCCCTTATATTTCTCGTCAAAACCTCCTAGCTCAAGCAGAACATTTTTCTTTATTGTTCCTACTCTTGGTGTAAAGAAAGTATTTTTTTTGTTATGTTGGTTAAGGAACCAACTATATTCTAATAGGGCTCTATACTTTGGAAATAATCCTTTGTTTATTGGATTAATATGACAAATGCCTATCATTGCAGACATTTCTGGTTTTTCTTTATAGGATCTTTGAATAATTTTTAATGTATTTGGAAATATCTCAACATCAGAATCTATGTAAAAAAGTATATTATATTTTGCTATCTTGGCTCCTACATTTCTTGCTTTTGCAGGTCCTGAATTTTTTTTTAGCTTAATAAGTCTTATTCTATTATTTCTTAAATAAGGTTTAATTTTTTTAACTGTATTGTCAGTTGAGCAATCATCAACTATTATTAATTCATAACTCAAATAATCGCTTTTTAGTACAGACTCTATTAATGGTACAATTGTATTTTCTGAATTATAAGCAGGTACAATAATTGAGATCATTTTAGTATAGATTTAATGTAACTCCACCTTTTGGTCTGAATAAACATTAGTTTCTTATTTAAACTTATTTATTTTTGAGGTATTAAGCATTATAATGTTAATCCACAACCCCCCTTTATATTTAGACATATTATTTATATTATTATTTCTAATTCTCCTATTACCACTTTTAAAATAATTCATTGTATTGAAGGGGGTGGTTTAATATAAACGTTTTTTGGAAAAATAGGCACTGTTAAAAATTCCCGAAAGATATATAACTTAATAAGGACATAGTAATATGCTAGAAGTGGAAAAAGAATGTGTCTGACATAGAAATATTTTAATTATAGGTACTGCTAGAAGAGAATATGATGAAAACTATAAAAGAAAATTATTTAAAACATTACAGCGTTTAAATAATACCAAAAAGGTATTTATTGATTTATATAATGAATTTATGACCAATTACATATCTAATGATGCCAATGAATTAATTGAAAATAATTACTTCAAATTTAAGTCAGTCTATCATTGGCTTAATAAATAATAAAATGATTTCAAGAAAAATAGTAAAATTGGATATTGTTTGGAAATTAATTAGTTTTTTATCTAAGGTTCCTTTTATGGCCCAACTAATTCAAAATAGTTATTATTCTTTCTTTTCATATCCAAAAACAATACAATTGCACATAAACACTGAATGTAATTATAACTGTGTGTATTGTTATGTTAATAATAAAAAGGTAAAAACTTTAAACACTGAAAAATTGTTGAACATAATAACTCAGGCAAAAAAATTAGGGGTTTATAATATAGACTTTTTAGGAGGAGAACCTTTTTTACATAAAGATTTTTACAAGTTGCTGAAATATGCTTCTAAACAAAATATGAGTATAACTATTTTTACAAATGGAATTTTAATCAATGATGAATGGATTAGAAAAATTAAAAAGTTAAGCACACAGGTACTTTTAGTAATTAAGTATGATTATAATGAAAAGATATATGATAAACTTACGGGAACAAAACAAAACTTTACAAAAGTCAAAAAAATTATAAGAAAATGCATGAATGCAAAAATTCAAGTAATTACATTTGCGGTTATTACAAAATTTAATGTGAATTATGTTGATAGAATGATAGCTAATTCCCTTAAACTTGGAGCATTACCTATGTTTGAAAGATATTTGCCTGTAAAGGATGAAAAAATCAATAAAAAATTAGAGATTTCAAAAGAAGGATGGGAACAAGCCCTTATTAATATAACAAAATTTTATTCAGGGATTAAGGAAATAGTTGAAGGAGTAGGATATTTGAGTGGAGGAATGTGCTCATGCTTTGGAAATAATTTATCAATAATGCAGGATGGTACTGCTAAACCATGTCCAGAAGCCCCCTTTGTTTTAAATGTTGGAAATGTAAATAACATTTCATTAAAAAAGATATGGAAGAATTTTGAGAAAAAAAGAAAAGAATGGTTGATTATACCTGAAGAATGTAAACAATGTAAGAACAAATACCTCTGTAGGGGAGGTTGTAAAGCTCACACTTTTATAAAATATCAAAATCTTAAAAATAAAGATCCTCTTTGTAATAGTAATATACCCACTACATATCCCCATTGTATTTTTTCACTTGTACGTTTGCTTAAAAAACAAAATCAAACTATTATTAAAAAATGAAGATTACTCTAATAAATCCAATGTTAAATATGGATATGAAAATAGGAGATAAACAACCCCCCCTAGGGCTTACTTATATAGCAGCAGTATTAGAATTAAAAGGACATAATGTTAAGATTATTGATGCTGAACTTGAAAATTTATCCTCCAATGAAGTTGTGAAAAGATTAAATCCTAATACAGATGTTGTTGGAATTACAGGAACAGTGATGGTTGCACATGAATTATTGAAGATAGCTTCTTTAATAAAACAAAAATATCCCTCTATTTTTCTTGTAGTTGGAGGACCATTTTTCAATGCTCTTCCCAAAGAAACCATGAAAACTGGAGTTTTTAATGCAGGTATACTAGGTGAAGCAGAATTTATTTTTCCTGAATTAGTTAATGCTTTTGAACATGGATTTGAACTTAAAAAAATTGATAGTATTGTATACATAACTAAAGGCAAGCTGAAATTTACCGGATCTCCAGCTGTTATAAAAAACATTGATACACTGCCTTTCCCAGCAAGGCACTTACTACCCAATTTAAAATTTTACAAACCAAAAGCATTGTATAAAAATTTACCTTCTACAAACTTAATTTCCTCCAGGGGTTGTCCCAATAGATGCATCTTTTGTGATAATTCTATTTCTAGAAAAAAAGTCCGTATGCATTCTCCTGAAAGAGTTATAAAAGAAATAGAATTACTTATAAACAAATATGGAATTAATGAGTTAGATTTTGTAGATGACAATTTTACACTAAATCATGAAAGGGTTTTAAAAATATGCAAATTAATTAGGGAAAGAAATATATCTATCAGTTGGAGATGTTTAGCGAGGGTAGACACAATATCAAGGGACTTATTAAAAGAAATGAAAAAAGCAGGATGCTGGTTAATTGCCTATGGAATAGAAAGTGGCAATCAAACTATCTTAGATTATATTCAAAAAGGCATAAACTTAAATCAAATAAAAAAGGCAGTGAAACTAACTAATGAAGTAGGAATAGAATCTTTTGCTTACTTTATGTTGGGCTTCCCTATAGATACCCCTCAGACAATAGATGATACTATAAAACTTGCACTATCCTTAGATTTGGACTATGTAACCTTTAATAAAACAGTAATTTATCCAGGAACTGAACTATACAACACCTTATTAGACTCTAACTCATTTAGTAAAATTAATTGGTTTGAAAACCCACCAAAATACATTCATTATCATCCAAACATAAGTTCTAGGGAACTTGAATTTAAAAGAAGAAGAGCATATTTGCATTTTTACCTCCGTCCATCATACATCTTTAAAAAATTATTTAGAGCAAATTCATTTACACAATTAATAAAATTAAATATACAACTAATAAGACATTTATATAACTAATATCAAACATTAAAAATGAAAATTGCATTGATTATGCCACCTATTGATACGGGGAGTAAAACTAATAGTCTTTTTAAGATTATTCATGACTCTGCTAAAGGCAAACCCTACTGGAATAATCTTTTGATACCTATAACTAAGAGATTAAATTCAATAGACTTTGAAGCATACCCTAATGGATTAATACAGTTGGCAACTATTCTAAAACACAAACATGAAGTAAAAATCTTTAATTTTTTATTAGATTCAAAAATTCAAGATATTCTTAAATTTAAGCCAGAATTTATTGGAATAACCTGCTCAACTGGATCTAATCTGGTTTGGATTGATGCTTTTTCAAGAATTTTGAAGGAAAAACTTGGATGTGTTATAGCATTGGGGGGTCCACACGTAACCTTATCGCCAATACAGTCATTAAAAACAACAGTTGCAGATTATATATTTGTTGGTGAGCCAGATTTTATTATTCTGGATATGCTTAACTATATTGAAGGAAAAACTAAAAAAATACCAAAACAAGGATTATGTTATAGAAAAAAAAATAAAATAATCAAAACACCCCTTGCTATTGTTAAAGATTTGAGTAAATTACCCATACCAGACCACACCCTTCTTGACTTAAAAAAATATACTTCAATTACTGTTGAATCTTCTAGAGGATGTGTTAGACAGTGTCCTTTCTGCTATTTTTCAGGTTTTGAAAAAAAATGTTTTTGGAGAAGTTATCCTATTGAAATAAAAACTAGAGAGATTAAATCAATAAATGAAAATGTTGATATGAAAAATAAAAAAATATATTTTATTGATTCAAATTTTGCTGTAAATAACACAAGAATAAAAAAACTATGCAAAAAGATTATTTTAAATAAGTTTCAAAATCATATGCTTGCTGCAATAGACACTTTTGTTGATTATAACACTTTAAAACTTATGAGAAAATCAGGTTTTTGTCATGTTTATATTGGTGTAGAAACAGGCTCTTCAAAATTTATTAGTAAATTTAATAAATTTGACAATCAGCAAAAAATTATAGATTTTTTTAGTAAAGTTAAAAAAACAGGGATTGTACCTCAAGCAAATTTTGTTTTAATGAATCCGGGAGAATCTAAAAGAGATTTAAAAGACACATTTAAATTAGCAAAGAAACTAGCAAATTTACCAATTAAAAATTCTGCAACTGGTGCAAAATCAATGTTTGTTGCTCATCTTTTTAGACCTTACCCTAATACTCTTGATTATTTTAATTTAATCAAAAAAGGGTGGATTCCTCCAAATTCCTTTAGGGATTGGGGATGTTTTTCTGATGAAGTTTCTAACGGTAATTTTAAAAGATACACTTTTACAAAAGATATTAATAAGGCATATCTAATTAACATACTGGCTAGATTTAGTTTATTAAATTTTGAGGAATTTATAATCCCAAGAACTTTAAATATAATAAAAAATAAATAGTTGATTAATATGTTAATAAAAAACGCATATCTAGTAATAACCCAAAATAAAAGAAGAGAAATCTTAAGAAATAAAGATATATTAATTGAGCATGGTATCATAACTAAAATTGGTAGAGACTTAAAGGGAAATAATATTTTAGATGCTAAAAATAAATTAGTTATGCCCGGGATGATTAATCTTCATACACACTTGCCCCTTATCTTACTAAAGGGAGTTTGTGATAATAAAAATTTATATGATTGGGCAAACAAATTATTTCCTTTTGAAAAAAAATTTAGTAAAGAAGATATAATTCTTGGAACCCTTTTATCTTGTATTGAAATGATTAAATCAGGTACTACTTGTTCTGTATCTGAATATTATTCTAGTAACCTTATCACAGAAACTATTAAATCTTTAGGAATTAGAGGATTTGTTTCTGAAACTATTTCAGATAGATTTTCTCTTTCTGGAAAAATAAATCATACTCTTAAGATAGCCGAATCTTTATTAAAAGAATATAAAAATGATAATTTAATCAGACCATTTGTTATGTTTCATTCATTAGATACGTGTAGTCTTGAAATAATTCATAAAACAAAAGAATTAGCAGAACAATATAATGTTTTGTTAGGAACTCACTTCATGGAAACATACAGACAAGTTAAGTATATAAAAAAAAAATATAAATATGGCCCTTTAGAAATTTTAGAAAAAAATAATTTATTAGATAAGAATTTATTTGGGGCCCACATAGGATGCTTAACTAATAAAGACCTTAACTTAATTAAAAAAAGGAACGTTAAGTTAGTGCATTGCCCAGTTAGTAATGCAAAACTTATGAATAATGGACTTCAGACAGCATCTAATGTGTTAAATAAAAAGATTCTTTTAGGTCTTGGCACAGACAGTCCAGCTAGTAATAATTCCTTAGATCTCTTTGAAGAAATGAAGAGTTGTATACTAATGGAACGAATTAGAATGATAGGTTCAAATACTATTTTCAAAAGACCAATTAATGCACAAAATCTACTTGATATGACAACTATTAATGCAGCAAATATCCTAAACTTAAACTCAGGTAGTATTGAAGTAGGAAAAAATGCAGATTTAGTATTGTTAGATGCAAAATCAAGTCAATTACACCCTTTTATTAATATTGTATCTAATATTGTTTATTCCTGTAATAGTTCCTGTGTAAGTGATGTTATATGCAATGGAAAAATTATTATGAAAGAAAGAAAAATTTTAACTTTTGATGAAGAGCAAATTATTAAAAAAATTGAAAAAAGAAATCCTTTTTAATTTATTTTAATGATTAATACTTTAAACTTTTAAAATAAATCTATTTACTTTTTATTAATTTTACAATATAGGTTTTGCCCAATAACCTTCCAACCAAGTTAGACTTAAGTAATATTTTTCTTATTTTTTTATCAAATTTAATTGAAAATGAAGGAAATAATTCATCTATTGGGAAGAAAACAAAATGATGATAAAAATAATCTACTTTTTTAAATCCATTTTTTGCGAATAATATATCAAGTTGCCATGGATTATACCCTTTATTCTTAAAGTTGGTTATTATCCTTTCTCTTTTTATTATCTTATAAATCAGAGGTTTTAAAGGATTTATGATTATCTTTAAAAAAGAACTTATAACTCTTTTTGTTGGAACCGCAATTATAATAGTGCCCCCCGGTTTTAATACCCTATACATCTCTTTTATAGCTTTTTTATCATTAACCAGCTGAAGAGTGCCCAAACAGATAATGGCATCAAATTGTGAATCAAGGAAGCAAAGGTTTTCAATATCCCCTACAAAAAATAAAGGCATATTTTTTATTTTTAATTGTTTTGATTTTTTAATAGCCTCTTTTACCATCTTTTTTGATATATCTAATTCAACCAAATTATAACCTTTTTGAGATAATTCTTTACTCATTACCCCTGGTCCACATCCAATATTTAAAATTCTCCAATTGTTTTTTTTGAGCATATTAAGAACTAGATTTTTTCGTGTACAAAAATTATGTGCCTCAAGTGTTGATTCGATGTAACGTTTTTTGTAATATGTAGCCGCACATTCATCAAAGAATCTTATAACTTTCTCTTTTTGGTTTTTTCTTTTTTCCATATTCATCTACAACATAATATGATTAATAAATGTTTGTAAATCCTTATTGTGTATTGATTTCTATTTTATTTATAACAACTTTTATCTTGATAAAAATTCATTATACATGTTTTTAAAATTATTTAATTATATAAAAAATAATAGTTTTTATAGTATATTGACTAATAATAAATTCATAATTTATACTTGTTCAAAATCAAAGTATTTTTATATTATATCAAAGATTTATAAGATTCTAGAATGGCAGAGATTATATTAGTCCAGCCAAAAGTAAGAGAGGTAAAGGTTATTAAGTATGAAGTAGGAGTACCTCTTGCTTTATTGAGCATGTGTTGTTATCTTGCTAAAGATTATAATATAAAGATTATTGATCAAAGAATTGATAAACACTGGAAAAAAAATTTAGTAAGAGAATTAAAAAAGAATCCTTTATGTGTTGCTACAACATCTATGACTGGTAGCCCAATCAAATATGCTTTAGAGGCATCAAAAATTGTCAAGCAAAACTCAGATGTGCCAGTTGTTTTGGGAGGAATTCATGCTTCTTTACTACCAAAACAGGCTTTAGAAAATCCTTATATTGATTTTGTAGTTAAAGGGGAGGGAGAAGTTACACTCTATGAATTAATTAAAACACTTGAAAAAAATATGTCTTTTAAGGGTATTAAGGGTGTTTGGTATAAAGAAAATGGCAAAATCAAATCCAATTTAGACCGAAACTTTGTTGATTTAAATAAACTACCAAAAATTCCTTTTAATATAATTAACATAAAAGATTATATTTCAAAAAATAGAAAAAAAGGTATTTATCTCCAAACATCAAGAGGTTGTCCGGGAAGATGCACATTTTGCTATAATCCTCCTTTTCACAAACATAAATGGAGATCATTTAGTCCAAAGAAAACACAGGAAATGATTAAGCATGTAGTTAATGAGTTTAATATAAAAAGCATATGTTTTGTGGATGATGATTTTTTTGTTGATACAGGAAGAGTCAAAAAAATTTTAAAAGGCATTATTAATGAAAATTTAGATATAAAATGGTATGCCAATTCAAGAATTAATTCAATCATACATGAAAAAAAGAATTTCTTTTTTTTATTAAAACAAGCAGGATGTGAAAGACTAAACATGGGTATTGAATCAGGTTCATCAAGAATCCTTAAACTGATACAAAAGGATATAACCACTAATCAAATAATTGAATTTAACAAAAAAATAAGAAAAGTTGATATTATTCCTGCATATTCCTTTATATGTGGGTTTCCAACAGAAACCAAAATAGAGTTAAGGAAAACCATAAACTTAATATTCAAACTTAAAAAAGACAATCCAAATGCAATTATACTCCCAATAACATTCTATACTCCTACACCAAATACAAAATTATTTGATTTATCTGTTAAATTAGGTTTAAAAAAGCCATTAAAACTAGAACAATGGATTGATTTTGATCAAGTTAGGGTTAATTTACCTTGGTTATCAGAAAAAGAGATTAGTGATTTATATTCATTAACTTTTACATCACTATTCTTAAATAAGGGTTTTACAAGCTATACTACAAATGTGTCTCTTTTATTTAAAATTTTATTTAAACTTTATAAACCCCTTGCCCTATATAGGACAAAAAATCTGTATTTTAAATATATGATTGAGAATAAAATAAGAAAACTATTTAACTAATATCCTAATTAATTTAAACTTCTTTCTTCATTATTTTTTTAATAATTCCTTTTGGTAGATATGAACTTAACTTATTAATAACATCTAAATCATATTTTCTGTGGCAGTACATCCAACAGTCATTACACCATAAAAGTTCTTTCTGCAACCTTTTTGTTTTTTTTGAATTCCAGATTTCTTTTAAACTTTTCTCATAAAGGTTTCCCAGAATAATATCTTTTTTTTTGCATAAGTACAAATCCCCATTTGGATAAACACCTGTTCTTACTCGTATACTAAGACAAGGCAGTTTTAATTTATGCTCTAACCATAAATTGTAAAATTTGGTGTAATTACTTTCTAAGTCAATCTCTTTTAGATTATATAACTTTTGCATTTTTAATGTTGCACCCAAATATTTAGCATTATTATAAATGTTAATATTTAACAAAATCCCTTTTTTTTCACAAAACCTTTTTACAAACAATAAATCCTCTTTGTTATTCCATTTAGACATTGTGTAATTCACAGAAAGTTTTGTTTTTCCTTTTAATTCATTAATGCTGTGCTCAATAGCAGGGAAAATATCTATTCCTTTAATTTTTTTATTAGTTTTTGGATTTCCATCTAAAGAGATAATAATTTCTGGAATTTTATATTTTAAAGTTGCATCTATCAACCTATTATCTAAATAACCTGCAGTAAATAAGGTGTATTTTCTTCCCTTTAATAGTTTCAAAACCTCTTTGTAATCAGAGTATAATAAAAATTCCCCCCCTTCTAAGACAAAATTTGTGTTTTTTGTTAATTTATCTTTCAATATTTTCTTAATAATACTAATGTCTAAACTACCAGGCTCTTTTTTCCATAGCTTGCACGTTTTACATTTCATATTACATTTAAAAGTAGGACATATCCAAAAATCTCTAATATTGCCCTTTAACAATATCCTTGCTTCTTTTAAATAACTAAATTTTTCTTTTAAAAAACTGTTTAACATTTTTAGCTTAACTTTAAGACAAATTCTATAACTTATAATCTTTTATAATACTTGGTAAATTTATTATAATTTCAAAGGGGTTCATTCTAAAAATTCTCGAAACCTCTGATGTACAAAGCGCATGGCATCCATCACATTCAAATGAAAAATCTTTTTTTCTTGCTTTTTTAATAATGTCATAAAAATTTTCTTTATAAATATTACCTAAAAATAGAACTCTCTCTTTTTTATTTTTCTTAAACAAATTCCATTTAAATGGACAAGCAACAACCTCTCCTGTCGCAAAAATTTCTAAGAAAAGCTTTCCTGCATCACACATATCTTTTAATTCAACATGTTTTTTTAAAAATTTTTCTTGACAAGCATTTTTTCCATCTTTAGCTAACTTATTTTGGATATTTATTATATCATTAGGAGGATTATATGCTTTTTTAAAAGGGTTAAATGTAAAACTAAATTCTGGCAGGAAGGATATGAAATCTACTTTAGATTTAAATTTTTTAACAAAAGTTTTTATATTATTTTCATTCTTTTTACAAACCAACAAATTTATTCCAACCTTTGCCATTCTATTTTTAACAGAAGTTAAATACTCTAATGCTTTAGTTGATTTTCTAAATGAACCTCCAACTCCAACAAGTTTATCATGGATATCTTCTGGTCCATTTATTGAAATCCTTATATAATCAAAAGCTATAGCTATTTTCTTTGCTCTTTCTTTTGTTATTAGTGTTCCATTGGTGTTTAAATTAGTAATTATGCCTTTTTTATGTGCATATAAACCAATTTTTTCCATATCTTTACATAATAAGGGCTCACCACCAGAAAATGAGATGTAAGGTATTTTTATTTTTGCAATCTGGTCAATAATTGGAGATATTTTTTTGAATGTAAGAAAAATTCTTTTTTTATATTTTGGCATAGAACAATATTTACATTTTAAGTTACAAGTATTATTCATACCAATTATAACAACAAAAGGGATATATCTCTTTAGCTTATAATGAATATAAACATTAAAACTTTTTACATAAAAATAAAACCTTTTTAAATTAATCATTTTGTTTTAAGTTAAAGAAGACGGATATAAATTTAATAGACATTTATTTTTCCACTTTTTATATCTTCTTTTGTTTCTTCAATTTTTTCTATTACTTCTTTTGGGATAATATCTCTTGTATATTCAAATTCTGTAAGACTCATACAATTATCACTTAAACCAACTTCATAAATACCCCATTTAAAATTGTTATAATCAGTTAGATTAATTAAAACTAAAACTAAATTATCTACCCTTTTTACCACACTAGTTAGAACATTTCCTTTTGCCATATAATCTTGATTAAAATCCATTCCAATCACATACTTGTCCTTTTCTTTTGCAGCTTCAATTACTCCATCACCACTTAAACCTGCACAATGATAAATTATATCAACTCCCAAATCATATAATTCAAGAGCATAATTCTTTGCTTTTTTAGAATTGTTAAATCCTGATGAGTTAGAAGATAAGTATACAGATGTCAAATTTGCATTAAAATTCACGGATTCTATACTTTTTCTAAATCCTGCTTCAAAATTCCTTATTATTTGTATATCAACTCCCCCAATAAAACCTATCTTATTTGATTTTGTCATCATTCCAGCCATGATTCCTGCCAAATAAGCTCCTTCCTCCTCTTTGAATCTTAATGATGCTACATTTGGTTTTTCAACAACCCCATCGATTATTACAAATTTAATTTTTGGAAATTCATTTGCAATCTCATCAACAGATTCCTCTGAACTGAAACCTATTGAAATTATTAAATCAAATTTTTGTTTAGCAAATTTTCTTAAACTTTTTTTAATTTCTTCCTCATTTTTTGGCTCCAATACTTCAAATTCTATTTGGTATTTTTCCTTAGAGTCTAACAAGGCCTTATAAGCCATATCATTAAATGATTTATCACCCAGGCCATTCAAATCTGTAACTAAACCTATTTTTAAAACATTTTTATTATAAACTAAATTATTAGAAAATTTATCAAAAACAAAAACCCCCCCTACAATAAGAATTATAATCAATATAAAAATTAACAGTTTTGAATTATTTTTTAAGTTTTTAACTGATTTTTTCTTTAATTGATTAATACTTTCTTTAGTTTGCTCTTTTTTTTCTTTTAATTTATCTTCTCTTAACTTCTTTTCTTCTTTAAGTTTTTTTATATTATTTTCCTCTTTTATTATATTCTCTTTTTCTTGCTCACTAGCTTCAACAGCAGCCTTAACAGCATTCTCAGCCAGTTCTTTTGGGTAACCTTGCCCAACTAATATTTTCTTTATCTCTTCCTTATCATGGCTTTTTAAATCCTCTTTGATATAATTAATTAACCTCTGGCTAACCATATTTAGTATATTCACCTCTTTTATCTATTTTATAGAAACCAACTATTTATATTTTTTCTTTATTAAAGTACAGCCTTTCTATATCTAACAGGTTATTTAGTCAATCATACAAAAAACTTATAAACAAGTATAAAAACCCATTTACTACAGCGGGGTGGGGCAGTCAGGAGTGCCCGATGGGCCCATAACCCATAGGTCAAAGGTTCAAATCCTTTCCCCGCTATTTCTTAAAACACAAATTTAATAAACAAATAAACTTTTTAGTTAAATATGTACATTTCAAAACTCCTTGACTTAACATTGTTTGAGACAAAATACAAGCAGCAGTTAATTGAGTTAGTTGTTTATTCTTTTATAGCTTTTTTTGTTCCTTTTTTTGTTGGCCATCCGCAGCTACTAGTCGGAACAGCTGTTAACATGGCATTGATACTTTCAAGTATTTATTTAAAAAGAAATTTTCTCTTGCCAGTTATTTTTATGCCAAGTATTGCAGTCCTGTCAAGAGGGCTGATTTTTGGGCCATTCACAATCTTCCTGCTTTATTTCATCCCTTTCATATGGGCTGGAAACTTTATACTTACTCTTTTCTTTAAAGGCCTTTACTTAAAAAAGAAAACAAACTATCTTATCACTTTGTTGTCTGGTAGCTTTGCAAAGGCATTCTTTTTATTTATGATAGCCCTGCTTCTTTTCAAGCTAAACCTCATACCAGCAATATTCCTAAAAACAATGGGAATTCTGCAATTCACAACAGCAATCCTTGGCGGAATAGCTGCATTTGCAGTAATAAAATCAAGAGAAAAAATAAATAGTGTTAAACAAACAAGCTAATCATGAAACCTATGCTCAATCATTCTTTCAACCTTGCCCAAGGCCATATGCAATGCCTTTGCAAAATCCCATTCAACTGCTTTTGAATCAAATGTTTTTGTTGGAGCAACAATCTTTACATTTATCTCATACTGCTTTCTTTTGCCTATAACATTATAAGTTTTTACATGTATCACAATAGAAGTTATATTCTTAATAGCCCTTTGAATCTTATTGTAATACTCCTTGGCCAGCCTGTTAACAATCTCTATTTCATTGTCATTTAATTCTTTTATCCCAATTATTTTTATTTGTTCCATAAGGATTATAATATAATTAATCTTTATATATTTTATTGAAAAATAAACCTATCAATATGTTTTCAAGCAGGATGTGGTAATTAACCCAAAATTCTCTTATTTTAGTGGTAATTAACAGTAAAGCTTATAAATAAGTGGTAATTAACAGTTATTATTAATATATGTGGTAATTAAAATCAATAAATTAGTTTGTTGGTAATATGTGGTAATTAACCATGGTTTACAGAAAGCAGGTTAAGATAAAAGGCCAAAAATACTGGTATCTATTCCATACTGTAAGGCAGGGAGACAAATACCTTAAGAAATCAAAATATGTAGGAAAAGAACTGCCAAAAGACATTGAAGAGATTGAAAAAGAGTTTTTAGAAGAAGTTAAGATGGAAAAACAAGAATTACCAAAAGAAATAAGAGAATTAGCAGAAAGCTTGCATCCTTATGAGAGAAAGATACTTCCATTTCTTAAAGATAATAAATCATTAAAGCAATTAGTTAAGGCCTCAAAAATGCAGGAAATAGAGGTAATGAGGGCCTTGCAGTGGCTTGAAAACAAACAAGTTTTAAATATAAAAAAGGAATTAAAGGAAGTTATAAGTTTAGGAAGTAATGGTAAACTGTATTTGCAAAAAGAACTTCCTGAAAAAAGATTTCTTAAGGCAATTGAAGGAACAATTCATATTGACAAAATAAAGGAAAAAGCTGGCCTTGAAAAAGACGAGATAAACGTCTGTCTTGGACTGTTAAGAAGGAAAGCAGCAATTGAAATAAAGCCCGGAATGAATATAAATATAACTGAGCAAGGCAAAAAACTGTTGCAAAAGCCATCTTTTGAAGAATTATTCTTAAAACAGCTGCCCCTTGAATCAAAAAACTTAACACAGGAGCAAAAGTATGCATTTAATGAATTAAAGAAAA
>Ga0307992_1000584_pt1 | contig 22865 bp, 22 predicted proteins | sample EllFjometagen133_FD_203162 | JGI IMG/M metagenome (GOLD analysis project Ga0307992, IMG submission 203162) | Marine microbial communities from Ellis Fjord, Antarctic Ocean - #133 | ecosystem: Environmental > Aquatic > Marine > Unclassified | place: Southern Ocean | collected 2014-10-08
GAGGAGAGAAAAGGTGGAATTTTTTTTAAAGAAAAAAAGATACATATAAATCCTGATTATTGGGAAGAGAGAGATATTACTTTTTTACATGAAATGGCTCATTATCATTTGAATTGTGTTGAGTATATAGGTATGAATCGCCAATTTGAAGAGAAATATGTTGAAAATATAGCTAAAAATTTACTAGAATCTTCAGAAAATAAAGATTATGTATTAAATTATTTGGAAGGTAGGTCTCTAAACTTTCAATTTGAAGAGGAATATGTTGAAAATATAGCTGAAAATTTACTAGATTTTTCAGAAGAGAAAGATTATATATTAAATTATTTGGAAGGTAGGTTATCAAATGATTAATAATAAGGCTAAGATATTCAATATGAATGCTGAAGATTTAAGTAATATGGTTGGTAAAGTTAAATGTTTTTATAATAAATATAGTGATAAAGTAAAAAAAGGATAGTTGGTTTTGTTAGGATCTAGTATGCTTTTATCTGGTGCTTCAGCTTATGGGGTTGGACTTTATGACACAATGAAAAAGATTAGCAGATACCAAAAATATGAGATTAGTAATGATATTATTGCTGGGAAAAGTTTAGATACTGTTGTTGAAGAAAAAAGAATTATTCCTGAAAAAGAAATGAATTGGAAGATAGGGGAAATACATAATAAATACGGAAATGATATTGGATTGTATTTTAATTCTAATTTTTTCATTAGAAATGATAATGGTGTTTATATGATGAATAAAGAGGGTAATATAGAATTTTATACTAGAAATGCTGATGATAATGCAAAAGATGCTCTTCCAGAATGGAAAGGAAACTGGTCAAAAGAATGTACATTTATAATAGATGAATATCTTGATGAAGATTATATTTCTGTTCATACTGATATCGATGGTGAAAAAGAAAAAGGATTAATCATTTTTGAGCATAAAAGAGACAAATATACTGACGATTGTTGTATCTTTTTATATTCTCCCGAGGGAAGTTTAAATTATAATGAGTTAATATCAACAGGACATGTCGGAAATTACGATCATGATGCTGATGGATATATTCGTTATCCAATGTATATAGAAAAAACCTATTAATAATTTAATATTGACATATAGAGTCTAGATAACGAATTATATTTAATAATTCTTCTGTATTTACATTTTCTGTATTGATTGATTTGAAAACTGGAAATGTTTATAATAGTAATAATAATCGTAAAGTTGGACATATAGAAAGTAATATATCAATAGATTAATAGGTAATTAAATTAAAGAAAGGATTTTTAAGATTATAAAATTATTTTAAAACTTCTTCTACTCGTGCTCGGATTTTTGCGTTTCCTCCGCTTGGTATTGCGACTATTCCACCACATTCTAAACACTTAACTTTGTTACTTGCTCTTCCGAATATTACTTGTGTATGTTTACACTTTGAACATTTGATTTTTATAAATTTTGCTTTTTCTTTGTTTACCATGTTAATTGGGAGATTTTTTGCTTTAAAAAGTTTTGGTTGGTTGATTTTTATTATCTAAATTTTAAAAGAAAGATTATATTTTTTATATAAAAGATCAATTTATATAAGATTTTTTTCATAACTCTTGAAAAGATTTATATATTTGATTATATATTTTAGAGTATAGGTGTTTATGGCTGAGGTGATTGCTTTTGTGTCGGTGAAAGGTGGTGTTGGTAAAACCACGATGGCTTTGGAGACTGCGAGTGCTCTTGCTAATAATTATAAGAAGAGGGTTTTACTAATTGATGCTAATTTTTCTGCTCCAAATGTTGGACTTTATTTTGATTTAACGAGTGATTTTACTTTACATGATGTTTTATTGGATACACCTTTGCATAATTCTATTTATGAGGTGTTTGGTATTGATGTTGTTCCTGCTTCTATGTATTTTCATGATGATGTTGATGTGTTTAAATTAAAGAAAGTTCTTGAGAAGTTTAAATCGCGTTATGATTTTATTGTGATTGATTCGTCTCCTAATTATGATGAGTTGAAGCCTGTTGTTAATGCTGCTGATAAGATTTTTATTGTAACCTCTCCTGATTATGTTACTTTACAAACTTCTCTTAAAGCTGCTGTTCTTGCTAAGTCTGAGAATACTCCTGTTGAAGGTGTTATCGTGAATAAAATTCGTTCTCCTAAACATGAATATAATTTAGCTGCAATTGAAAAGATGTATGAGATGCCTGTTCTTGCAAAAGTTCGTGATAGTAAGAAGGTCTTAGTTTCGATGCATTATAAGAAGCCTGTTGGAATTTATGCTCCGAATGGTCATGTTGCTAAAGAGATTAATAGGTTTGCTTCTTGTTTGTGTGGTGAATCAGAATTCCAAAATAATGTTGCGAAGAAGTTGTTAACGACTATTTCTAAGGAAAAAGTTAATAGAGATATTTATAGGCAAAAGTATTATGAGAGTCAAATAATGTAGATATAGTATATTCTAGTTAATGTTTTTTAATTCTAACTTTCAATTTTTTCTATTTTACTTGAAAAATCTTTTTGTACCTTTAAAATATGGTCAACAAACCCTTCAATTTTTTGTTCATGTGAAACTATTATTGTTTGTTTGGCGTTTAGTTGCTCAAAGATATCTCTCATTTTATCTATTTGTTCTGTTGCAAATCCGTCGGTTGGTTCGTCTAGTATTACAATATCTTTTGTTTTTATTTTTGAAAGAATGGAATTTAGAACTTGATTTAGTGCCAGTCTGTATGCTAGTGCAACGGCTGTTCTTTCTCCTCCCGATAGGAATTCATAATCAATTTCATAATCTTGGTTTGTTATTATTGGTGTAAAGTTTTCATCTAGTCTTACTGATATTGGTTCGTCTACTAGTGTGTTAAACCAATTTGAAAGTATACTTGAAAATTCTGTTCTTATCTTAGTTAATACATTCTTTTCTGTTATTGTTATTACCGATAAAAATTTATCAGTTATCCAATCTTGCAAATTTCTAAGTAGAATAATCTGTTCTCTTAATGTGTCTTTCTTTAGAATATCTTTTTTCAAATCTTCTAGTCGAATTTTTAACAATTCTAATTCTTTGTTTTTTTCTGCATATTTTATTTCGGAAAATCTTAGATTCTTATTTACATTTAGAAATTCGAATTTTATTTTATCATAGTTTGATTTTATTTCTTCAAAATTTTCTGTTTTTGTTTGTGTCGTTTTTATTGATTCTTCTAATTGTTTTACTTCATTTGTTGTTCTATCTAAGTTGAAAGTTTCTGATTTTATTTTTATACTAATTTCTTGTTGATGTTCGAATTTTATTTTATTTTGTTGTAATTCATTCCTATCTTCCTCATATTCTCTAATCACTTGTTTACTCTTATCAATTTCTTTTATTAAACGATCTTTTTTTACTAATTTATCATCTAATTCTCTGTTTATATCATCTAACTTATATTGATTCTTTTTTGCCATTTTGGTTTTATGTTCTTGTGTTACGTTTTGTAAACAAGTTGGGCAATTGTCCATTAACATAATCTTTTCTGTTAATATTTGTGGTTTTTCTTTCTGTGATTGTAATGATAGTACTTGAGAATTTATTTCAATATATTCTTGATTTTTATCATCTAGTAATTTCTGATGGTTTGATAATATTTCTGTTATGTCATTTAATTTTTCTGGAGTGAAATATACCTTATTCGTAATTTGTTTTTGCATAAGAACAATATCTTTTTTAAGACGATTTTCCATTATTTGTTTTTGTTCTAATGTTGCCTTTTGTGTCTCAATATTGGTCATTTCTTGTTGAATGATATTTATTTTATCTTGTTTATCCTTTATGTCTTTTTCAAGTTCTTCTTTCTTTAATGTCAATAGATTCTTTTCTATATTTAGATTATTTGTGTCTTTCGCTAATTTGATTTTTGTTTCGTTTAAATTATTCAACTTTTCTTTAAGCAAACTTAGTTCGCCGATTAATATTTCTTTAATTTTAATTGATTCTTTAATCTTTTGCAAAAATATTTTTGTATTATCTTGTATTTTTTTATACCGATCTATTCCGAAGATATGTCGTATTGTGTCTAGTCTAATCTCTGGTCTTTCTAGTATGATACTTTTCATTTCTTCTTGTGGAGTGTATATGGTATACTTATATAGTAAATTTGCTTTTTTTGCAAATTCTTTTGGATAGTTTAAATATTGCATTACTTTATTTTTCATTTCTAATGTTGATATTTCATGGATTTGTCCATCGGTTGTTAGGATGTTTTTATCTTGTGTAATTGAACCTGTTTTGCTTTTTTTTATTGTTCTTTCTAATTGAATCGTTTGTCCATCTATTTCGAAAATAATTTTTGCGTAAGCCTGATTCTCTCCTTGTCTTAGTAATGATGAACCTCTTTGTCCTGGCTGTAGTCCAAATAAGGCGAATTGTAATCCTAGTAGTATTGAGGTTTTTCCTGCACCGATTTCTCCAGATAATAAGGTTGAACCTTCTGAAAAATTTAATTCTATTTCCTCATAGCTTCTAATGTTTTTTAATTTTAATTTTCTTATTATCATATTATTTTATCTATTTCTAATACCATTTTTAATTCTGAAAGTAATCTATCTTCGAAGATTGCAATTTTCTCATCTTCATTTTTTTCAATTGATAGTGCATGCATTAATTCTGGTAAATATTTATTGAAGTTATGTGGATTGGTCCTTGAATATTCTTCTATTATTGTTTTTTCAATATTATCTATATTCTCTAAATCTTCTGATAAAAGAGATATTCCCATATCTGGTGTTTTTAATTGTGAGATATTTCTTAGGTAAGAATAAGCTTCTTTTCTTTTTATTGCTTCTTCGATTCTATTGAATTGAATATCTCCTGTTTTTCCTGTGCTTAAATTCCCCGTTAATTTTAGTAGAACAATTTTGTCCCGAATAGTATGTTTATTAATAATTTGGATTATTTCATCTGTTGCTGTTAATCCATTTTTTAATTCTATTTCGATGTATGCAATTTCTTTTATTGGAAGTTTTATGTTGTGTGTCTTTAGTTTGTCAGTGATTTCAGTTATTTGGAAACTTCCAGATTTTAAATCTGCTAATTCTTGAAAATTATTTGGGAATATTGGTCCTGGGTATACGTAATGTTGGTTTCCTTCTTGGATATGTTTTACTTGATGGATATGTCCTAATGCATAATAGTCTGCTAGTGGGAGTGTCCTTTTGTCTATTGAATCCATATTTTTTATTGCTACTTCTGTTATTGTTGTATGAGCCATGAATATTGTGTATGGATGCACTGAATCAAAGTATACTTTTTTCAAATCATTTATTTCCATTCCTGATTTTCTTCCTGGGTATCCGTAGATTGCGAATGATTCGTGAATGTAAGGTTTTAGTTTGATACTCCCATCTTCTTGTGTTGTGTAGTTTGCTACATTTTTACAGAAACCAGCCTTTTCTAATACATCTAAAAATGTTTTTCCAGATGCTGAGAAATCATGTGATCCGGCAATCAAATAAACGGGGATTTCTGCATCTGAGAGTTTTCTGAATTCTGCAAATGTTTCTTTTAAAATTTCAATTGGTGGGTATGCTGAGTCAAAGAGGTCTCCACACATTAATACAAAATCAAGTTTTTCTGATATTATTAATTTTATTGCTTTTTGGAATGTTTGGAAATTCAATTCTTGAAGCTCCTGCTGTCTCCATCCTCCTAGATGACAGTCTGCTAGATGTGCAAATCTTACCATGCTTATAGTGTGAAAAGTCAAATTTTCTATTTAAATTTGATTATGTTTTAATCGTTGTTTCCTGATGTATGGGTTGAAGTCTTCTTTTTGAATCCTAATGAATATTGATATTGATTGTTTTTATAGCTTTTTATAGAATGGTTCTATTTTTTAATTTCATAAAATTTAAAAGTGTCAAAGTTTAAGTTCTATTATGGAAATCAAGGATCATGAGGAAGAAGTTCTAAAATTTTGGAATGAGAACAATATATTTGAAAAATCAATGGAGCAAACTAAAAATTTGAAATCATATATTTTTTATGATGGTCCTCCTTTTGCTACGGGAACTCCTCATTATGGTCATTTGCTTGGTTCTTTTGTTAAGGATGTTTTTGGGCGTTTTTGGACTATGAATGGTCGTTTTGTCAATCGTACTTGGGGCTGGGATTGTCATGGTTTGCCTATTGAAAATATTGCAGAGAAAGGTTTAGGAATTAATTCTAAAGATGAGATTGAGAAGATGGGTGTTAAAAAATTTAATAATTATTGTAGAAGTAAGGTTTTGTCTTATACCGATGAATGGGCTAAGGTGATTAATAGGGTTGGTCGTTGGGTTGATATGGAAAATGGTTATAAGACAATGGATAATTCTTATATTGAATCTGTTTGGTGGGCATTTAAGGAATTATGGAAGAAGGATTATATTTATGAGGGTGAGAAAATTCTAATGTATTGTCCTCGTTGTTCTACTCCATTGTCTAAATCTGAGATTGCTATGGATAATTCTTACAAGAAAGTAAAAGATTCTACTGTTGTTGTAAAATTTAAGTTGGAAGAACAATTTAATGGTGAAAATGTTTTTGCGATTGCTTGGACGACAACTCCTTGGACTTTGCCTTCTAATCTAGCTTTAGCTGTTAATCCAAAGTATGAATATGTTTATGTTAAAGATAAGAGTGATGGAACAATCTATTTATTAGCGAAAGATTTGGTTGAAGGATTTTGGAAGTCTGAGGGTGAATATGATATTATTAGAAGTGTTATTGGTAAGGAACTTGAAGGTATGAAATATGAGCCCTTATTCAATTATTTTAAAGGAAATGCAAATTCGTTTCAGATTTTAGTTGGTGATTTCGTTACTGTTGAGGATGGTACTGGTATTGTTCATACTGCTCCTAATTTTGGTGAAGATGATTATTCTATTTGTTTCAAATATAAGATTCCTACAATAGATTCTGTTGATGATAAGGGTAATTTTACTGATGCTGTCAAGGATTTTGCTGGTTGTTATGTTCATGACTCTAATATTGAAGTTATTAAGATGTTGAAGGGACAAGGTAAGGTTGTTTTGGTTCGTAAGATGGAACATGAATATCCTTTTTGTTATAGATGTGATACAAAATTAATTTATCGTGCTTTACCTGCTTGGTTTGTTAATATTCAAAAGATTAAACCTAGATTGTTGGAGTTGAATAAAAAATTGAATTGGCATCCTGAATTTTTGCAAGAGGGTCGTGTTCGTCATAATCTAGAGACTGCTCCTGATTGGAATATTTCTCGGAATAGATATTGGGCAACTGCTATTCCAATTTGGGTTTCTGATGATGGTGATAAATTAGTTATTGGTAGTATAGAAGAATTGAAAAAATATGCAAGAAGTTTACCTAAAGTTGAGATTGATTTACATAAAGATTTTTTGGACAATGTTATATTAGAAAAAGACGGTAAGAAATATAAAAGAATTCCTGAAGTTTTGGATTGTTGGTTTGAATCTGGTTCTATGCCTTTTGCTCAATTTCATTATCCTTTTGAAAATAAAAAGTATTTTGAAGATAATTTTCCTGCTCAGTTTGTTGCTGAGTATATTGGTCAGACAAGGGCTTGGTTTTATTATATGAATGTTTTGGCTGCTATTTTGTTTGACAATATTCCTGTTGAAAATTATGTGACGACAGGAACTATTCTTGCTGAGGATGGTCAAAAAATGAGTAAGTCAAAGATGAATTATACTGATCCTATGCTTCTGGTTGATAAGTTTGGCGTTGATGCTATAAGATTTTATTTATTGGCGAATCCTGTTATGAATGCTGATAATATGAATTTTTCTGATAAGGGTGTTGAAGAAATTTACAAAAAAGTTTTACTTTTGATGTATAATGTTAATAGGTTCTATGGAGATTACAAAATTGACGGTGAGTTAGATGAGAGTGTTGTTGTTAATGTTACTGATAAATGGATTTTATCTAGGTTGAATGAAGTTGGTCGTAATGTTTCTGAATATTATAAAGGGTATAATACGATTAAATCTTGTTCTGAGATTAGAAAATTTGTTGATGATTTATCTACTTGGTATGTTAGGTTGAATAGAGATAGGTTTAATGCTGGAGATAAGATTGTTCCTTTGGTTCTAAAAAAAGTGTTAAGTGATTTGAGTAAACTTTCTGCTCCTATTATTCCTTTTGTGAGTGAGAAGATATATCAGAATTTATATGGTAGTGATAAGTCTGTTCATTTAGAGAGTTGGTCTGAGTTTGGTGAGTATGATATGGATGTTATTAGCTCAATGCAAATTGTTAGGGATGTTGTTTCTATGGGGTTGAAATTTAGAGATCAGAATCAAATGGGATTGAAATGGCCGCTGAGTAAGGCCATTGTCCATAGTGAGGCTAGTTTTACAGAGGAGCTTATTAATATTATAGAGCAAGAGTTAAATGTTAAAGATGTTGAATTCATTGCTGGTGAATTTAATGTTGAGTTAGATTTGAATTTAACTGATGAATTGAAAGCTGAAGGTTATGCTCGTGAGATTTCTAGAAAAATTCAAGCTTCTAGAAAGAAAATGAGTCTTGTTAAAGGAGATAAAATTAGTTTGATTCTGAATAAAAGTTATAAAAATTTGTTGGGTGAATTTGTAGATTTTGTTAAGGATAGAGTCGGTGCAATTGAATTTAGAAGTGATGATGTCGTCGGTGGAGAGTCTGGAAAGATTAAGGGAGAAGAATATAGTTTTCTAGTTAAAAAAGTATAAATATTAATTTAAAATGTTTGTTCTGTCTGGATAGGAACTACAAATTCTTTTTGTCCCTCGAGAGAGGGACAAATGGGAGAAACCTTTAAATACTTTTGATAATTAACTTAATTATGATAGTTAAGGAAGAATTTTTAAGTCGATTAAGAAAAATCTTTGATTTAAATCTTTATGAAGTAAAAGTATGGACAGCTCTTTTGTCTAGGGGAACATCTACGGCCGGTGAGTTATCTAGTATTTCTGATGTTCCGAGGTCTAGAACTTATGATATTCTTGAATCTTTAGAAAAGAAAGGTTTTATTGTTATGAAATTAGGAAAACCAATTAAGTTTATTGCTTTAAAACCTGAAGAAGTTGTTGAAAGAGTTAAGAAAAATTTAGTTGTAGATGCTAAATCTAAATCTGATAGATTAGATAGATTGAAGAGTGATGACGTTTTAACAGAATTGAATACTTTGTTTACTGATGGTATTAAGTATATTGATCATACTGATTTATCTGGAGCTTTGAAGGGAAGGCAAAATATTTACAATCATTTGGATATGCTAGTTCGTGAAGCTCAAGAATCTATTATTTTGGTTACTACTGCTGATGGTTTGAATAGAAAATTAGAAGTTCTAATGCCAAGTTTAGAGAAGGCTAAAAAAAGAGGAGTTTCTATTAGAGTTGTTGCTCCAATTGATGCTTCTAATAAAAAGATAGCTGCCGATTTGTCAAAGGTTGCTGAAGTTAGAAATGATACTGATCTGAAGGCTAGATTTATGATTATAGATTCTGAACAGATTATGTTTATGCTTCTTAATGATAGTGAAGTACATCCAACTTATGATTTAGGTATTTGGTTGAATACTGAATTCTTTGCACAAGCTTTAGAACAATTATTTGATATTGCTTGGAAAGATATGAAGAAAGTTTAGTTTTTTAATTTTGTTTTCTTTTTTATACGAATTTTTATTTATGTTTGTAAATTGTAAATTTATATGTCTGGTTCAAACCGAATAATAAAAATAGTAGATTTCTTACATCTCTTCTAATGTTTCTATCCCTAATAGTGCTAGTGATTTTTGTAGTGTAATTTTGAAGGCTTTTACTAGTTCGAGTCTAAATTGAGATTGTTTTGAATTCATTACTGGGCATGTATGGTAAAATTCGTTGAATGTTTGTGCTAGTTCAAATGAATAGTTTGCTATTATGTTTGGTGCTAGTTGTTTATAAGATTTCTCGATTGTTTCTGGGAATGAGTTTATCTTTTTTATTAAAGAAGATTCTAATGGGTGTATTTCTAAAATTTTTATTTCACTGTTTTCTATTTTTGCTTTTTTTGTTATTGAGTTTGCTCGTGCGTAAGAATATAATAGGTATGGTCCTGTGTTCCCTTCAAAAGCTAGTGCTTCTTTTGGATTGAATACTATATTTTTCTTTATATCAACTTTAAGTAAAAAGTATTTTATTGCTGCTAGTGCAATTGTTAAACCTCTTATCTCTAGTTCTTTTTCTGTTAAGTTCAGGCTTCTTTCTTTTAAGCCTTTTATTGCTAATTGTTTTGTATCTTCGATGAAATCATCTGCTGATTTTGCAGTTCCATCTCTTGATTTCATTTTTCCTGATGGTAAAGTAACCATTCCGTATGCGAAATGTTTCCAATCCTTTTTAATTCCTAATTTTTCTAGGATTGTGAATAATACTTGGAAATGATATATCTGGTCGTTTCCTACGATGTAATATGATGAATCTAAATTAAAATCTTTGATCTTTTTTTCTGCTAAAAATATATCTTGTGTGATGTATACAGATGTTCCATCAGAACGAAGTAAGACTTTTTCTCCTAGTTTATCTTTTTCTAAATTTATAATTATTGCTCCATCTTTTTTTGAAAAGATTCCTTTTTTTAATCCTTCTTCAACAATCTCTTTTCCCTCTTTATACATTTTACTTTCATGATAATTTTTATCAATTTTCTTTAATCCGAATGTATTAAATGTTTTTAGGATTCCTTCATATGTCCAATTGTTCATTTTTGTCCATAACTTAATTGTTTCTTTATCTCCGGATTCCCATTTTTTTAATAATTCTTTTGCTTCCTCTTCTAATTTAGGATTATCTTTTACTTTTTCATTAAATAGTACGTAAAATTTTCCTACAAACTTATCTCCAGAGATATTTTCTGTTTCTGGTGTTGTATTATTTCCGTAATTTAGATACGCTGTCATTGATTTTGATATTAGAATTCCTCTATCGTTGTATAAGTTTAGATGATAAATTTTATTTCCTGTTGTTTGAGTTATGTTTGTTATACTATCTCCAATTGCCATGTTTCGTAGGTGTCCTACGTGTAGTGGTTTATTTGTATTTGGAGCTGGGTATTCTATTCCAATTTTTTTATTATCTAATTCTAATATACCCCAATTATCTTTTTTGGTTTCGTTAATTATTTTTTCTGCAAGAATTGTTTTGTTTGTGAAGAAATTAACATATGCTCCTGTATAGGTTATATCTATTATTTCTTTTGGTAAGTTATTTTTTAATTTTTCTGTTAGTTCCTGTGATATTAATAGTGGAGATTTTTTTTCTGTTTTTGCTAATGTAAAACATGGGAATGCAAAATCACCCATTTCTTCTTTTGGTGGTATTTCTAGTAGATTGATTATACTTTCAGTAGGTAAGTTTGTATTGTTTGATATTAATTTTATGATTGTTTTTCTCATAAAAAAAAGATATATAAGAGGTTTATTAAATTAACCCCTTATAAAATTATTAAATATAATAAAAATTTAAATTTATTTTTTCTTTTTGAATAATCTACTAAAGAATCCTTGTTTTTTCTTTGCAACTGGTTTCTTTGTATTTGTTTTTTCTGCCATATTAATACCTCCCTTTGAATTTATGGATGATTAGATTAGTTTATTAGTCTATATAAAAGTTTTGGAATATTATTTTTATAATATTACCCATTTTCCAGTTTCTTTTTGTTCTCTATCAAGTACACTTCCTTTTTTATTGATTCGTGGTCTTCCTGATTCTGGATCTTTTCTTAGTGTTATATCTAATGATTTAAGTAAGTCAGAAATTCCGGTTTCAAAGTTTTTTATTTTAGAGGATTGTCCTTTTATTCCTGGTTGTCCGTCAAAATTTATTATAGAATTTGCTACATATGAAATTAAGAGTAGGTCGTGGTCTACTATAAATGCTGTTTTTTCTTTCTCAATCATTATTTCATTTATTGCTTTTGCTACCGATATTCTTTCTTCTACATCTAAATATGCTGATGGTTCGTCTAACAAGTAAACATCTGCATCTTTTGCTAGACATCTTGCAATTGAAAATCTTTGTAATTCTCCTCCGGATAATTCATTGATTTTTTTTTGTTGTAAGACTCCTAGGTTGAACATAGAAGATATTTTTTTATTTATTTTTTCTTTAAAGATGATGTCTCTTATAGATTCGTTTGAATTCTCATCAATATATTGAGGTTTGTATGAGATACTTAAATCTAAGTTCAATTTTTTCATCACTCCGTTTACTTCTACTTCGTGTTCACCTGTTAAACATCTTACGAATGTTGTTTTCCCAGTTCCATTTTTTCCTAATATTCCAATACAACAATTTTGATGAATATCCCCTTCCTCTACTTCTAATTTAAATCCCGATTCAAATGTTTTTGAGAATGTTGGCCATTTTGATATTTTGAATCCTGCTAATGCTTGGTTTTTTGTGAAGTTGAATGTTAGCGCTTTATCTCTGATTCTCATGTTTTCATCTTTTAGGAATCCACTTAAATATGCGTTTACTCCGTTTCTTGATGTTTTGATTGTTGACGTTACTCCAAATGCTCCCGGGGCTCCAAAAAATATATTGATATAGTCTGTCAAATAATCTAGGATTAGTAAATCATGTTCTACTACTATTACTGTTTTTTCTTGACAAAGGTCTTTTATGTAATTTGATACACTTAGTCTTTGTTCTATGTCTAAGAATGCTAATGGTTCGTCGAAGAAGTAGATGTCTGCATCTTTTAATGAAGCTGCAATTATTGCGATTCTTTGTAGTTCACCTCCTGAGAGTTGATCCATTTTATTTTTTAGAATTTGTGTTACTGATAATCTTCCGGCTAATTTTTGAATATCTTCTTTGTTACCTAATTGTTTTAGTAAATCTTCTACTATAATATTTTTTGATAGTATTGCTAAGTTCTGTGGTTTGTATGCTACTGTTTTATTTTTTAGTTCTTGAAAATATGTTAATAATTCTGATCCTTGAAAAAAGTTTTTAAGATCTTCTTCTGTCGCGCCTTTTCCTAAATTTGGGTTTTCTTGATTTGCCAGAATTCTTATTGCTGTTGATTTACCTATACCATTTCGTCCTAATAATCCAATTACACTTTTTTGTTTTGGTGTGGGAATCCCATATAGTGCAAATCCATTTTTCCCATATCTATGTATTAGGTTAGATTCATCAATTGACGGTAAGTTAATTATGTCGATTGCTCCTAGTGGACATCTTTTCTGACAGATCCCACATCCTACGCATGTATGTTCATCTATACTCGCTTTATCAGAAATTATAATACATGAGTCCAATTCTTTTTTTTCTATAGGACAATATTTTTTACATTCATTGTTACATAGTTCTGGTTTACATTTTCCCTTGTGGATTATTGCTAGTTTTCCCATGTTTAGTGAAGATTTTTTGTGGTTTTAAGGTTTTTGTTATATTTCGATAATTTATCTTATTTTAGTTAAAGATTTTTTTAGAATTCTTTCTTGAGAGTTGAACAGATTTAAATTTCTAGTTCTATTTTTTCTCTTAGTTCATTAACTTTGTTTGTTTTTTCCCATGGGAATGTATTTTCTATTGGTTGTTGTCCAAAATGTCCTCCAAATGCTGTTTTTTGGTAGATTGGTTGTTTTAGGTTCAGTTTATCTATTATTCCTTTTGGCGACAAATCAAAAACGTCTCTAACTATTTTTTCTATTTTTTCTTCTGGATATTTATTTGTTTGAAAGAAATTTAATGTAATATTTAGTGGTTGTGAATATCCAATTGCGTATGATAGTTGAATTTCACATTTATCACAAATATTTGCAGCTACTAGATTTTTGGCTACCCATCGTGCTGCGTAAGCTGCACTTCTGTCTACCTTACTTGGGTCTTTTCCCGAGAATGCTCCTCCTCCATGTCGTGCATATCCTCCGTAAGTGTCTACTATTATTTTTCGGCCTGTTAATCCTGTATCTCCATCTGGTCCTCCGATTACGAATCGTCCTGTCGGGTTGATTAGAATTTTTGTTTCTGATGTCAGATAATTTTGACATATTGGTTGTATTATATTTTTTATTGTGAATTGTCGTAATTCTTCTAATGAAACTGAATCTTTATGATTTAGAGACATTACAACTGTTTTTATTTTTGGTGCATTTTCTGAATATTCTATTGTTACTTGACTTTTACAATCTGGATATAAAAATGAATTTGGATTTTTTTCTCTAAGTGATTTCGCTTTTTGGACTAGTGCATGTGATAGATATATTGCTAGTGGCATGAAATTCTCTGTTTCATTTGTTGCAAATCCAAACATTAATCCTTGATCTCCTGCTCCTTGTTCTGAGAATAATCCTTCTCCTTCACTTACTCCCTGTGAAATGTCGTTTGATTGGCTATGAATTTTTATTTCGATTTTTACATTTTCTGAATCGAAGTTTAGTTCTTTATGTATATAACCAATTCCTTTGATTGTTTCTCTTGCTATTTGTTCGTAGTTTATATTTGCACTTGTTGTAACTTCACCTGCTATTACTACTAGTTGTGTGGTTACTAATGTTTCTACTGCTACTCTGCTGTTTGGATCTTGTTCTAGACAAGCATCTAGTATAGCGTCGCTAATTTGATCAGAAACTTTGTCTGGATGTCCAATCCCTACTGATTCAGATGTGAATAAATAGTTTTTCATAAGAGTCTATTGTAATTTTAATTTATAATATATTGTGTTAAAAATATTCGTATAGGAATATTTATATATATATTTATACTTTTTTTATTATGTTCCCAGAATTAAAAAGTATTCAAATTAGGAGAAATAGGTTGAATTTAACGCAAAAAGAGTTGGCAGGATATGTAAATGTTTCTCAATCATTGATTGCAAAACTAGAAGCAGGAAAATTAGAACCAAGTTATTCTGTTGCTTGTAAAATTTTTAGATTTTTTGAGGAGTATAACAATTTTGAGGAAAAGTTATGCAAGGATTTGATGACGAAAAAAGTATTTTTTGTTGATGTTAATGATAAAATTGAGAGTGCTGTTAAGGCTATGAAGAATAAGGGAATTTCGCAGATTCCAATTAAGGAGAATAATGAGGTTATTGGTTTGATTAGTGAATCAAATTTATATTCTTTATTAGAAAAGGGTGATAATATAGATCATATTTTTTCGATGAGGTGTGGTGATGTTATGGGAAATTCTTTACCTGTCTTGGATGAGAGGACTCCTATTTCTTATGTTTTGCCTTTGTTAAAGTTTTATAGTGGGATTTTATTAAGTAGTGAAAATAAGAAAAAGATTGTTGGAATTTTGACGAAGTCTAATCTGTTCTAAAATTATAATTTATTTCCACATTCTGGACAGAATTTTTCTCCACCTTCTAGTGGCCAATTGCATTTTTCACATCTCTTTTGGATTTTTTTTGTTTCTACTATTGCTTCATATCCTTCTCTTCCAGAAAGTATTTTACCCATAATTGATTTGATTTTTTGGTGTTCTTCACCGTTTGTTTGAAATTTTCGTAAATCAAGACCTTCCATATAAAGTATTAAATGGAATAATTTTTAAAGTTTGTTGTTTGTTTTATATTATGGTTAAGTTAAAGTGTGAAATTTGTAGTGATGAAATTGAGAAAGGGTTCATGGATAAGATTATTGGGACTAGTTTGAAGATTAAAAATGGTGATAAGAGTAATATTGTTTATGTTTGTTCTTTTTGTCAGAAGAAGTATGGTGATGATATAAAAAATCAAGTGTGAAAATGAATCTCTGATTTTTAGTATGTGGTAAGGTTTTTAATTGTTTTATGTTTATTCTATTTATGCCTCTGTAGCTCAGTTGATAGAGTGCTTGCCTCGTAGCCTTTAGGTGTGAAAGCAAGAAGTCACGGGTTTGAATCCCGTCAGAGGCTTTTTTGTATATCTTCTATTTATCCAAAAATTTATAAGCCAATTATTTCTCTTGTTTGTATGTGGGAGTGCCGGAGTGGCCAAACGGGCTGGACTTAAGATCCAGTAGCTTATGCTTACGGGGGTTCGAATCCTCTCTCCCACATGTGTTTTAAATCTTAACCAAAGAAGTTAAAAATGTTTGATTATTATTTTCTATATGGTATTTAAAAATTTCCAGGAGAAAGTTGATTATATTAAGTCTGGTAAATTTAGTGCAGTTGAAAATGTTATGGATTTTGGGAAGAAGATTTCTGAGGTTAATAGTAATTTGAATATTTTTTTACATTTGAATAATGAGGCAATTGCAAGGGCAAAAATTATTGATGCTAGAATCAAATCTGGTGATGATGTTGGGAAGTTAGCTGGCTTGTGCTTTGCTGTTAAGAGCTGTATTTCTGTTAAGGGTTTAGAAACGAATTGTGCTAGTAAAGTTTTGGAAGGATATGTTTCTCCATTTAATGCTACTGTTATTAACAAGTTATTAGCTGAGGATGCTATTATTATTGGTATGGCAAATATGGATGAGTTTGCTTGTGGTTGGAGTGGTGAGACTTCAGCGTTTGGTCCTACTAAAAATCCTAGAAATGAGGAGTTAGTCCCTGGTGGCTCATCTTCTGGTTCTGCTGCTGCTGTTGCTGCTGGTTTATGTGATTTTGCCTTAGGGAGTGATACTGGTGGTTCTATTAGGGTCCCAGCTAGTCATTGCGGTGTTGTTGGGTTGAAACCTAGTTATGGATCTGTTAGTCGTTATGGTTTGATTGATATGTGTATGAGTTTTGATTGCATTGGTCCTTTAACTCATTGTGTTGAGGACTCTAAGATGATTTTTGATATTGTTAAAGGACAAGATAATTTTGATTGTACAAGTTGTGATGAGGTTTTTGATGGTGTTAGAAAAAAAGTTATTGGTTTGGTTGAGACTCAAAGAGGGCATAATAATCTAGAATTAGAATCCAATGGATTTTGTGATCCAAAAATTGTTGAAATGGTTAATGAAAAGGCTGAAAGTTTTGCGAAGGATAATGGTTATGAGATTAAAAAGGTAAAACTACCGTTGGATATTTCTATTGAAACTTATTATATTATTGTTTATTGTGAGTTTTTTTCAGGAACTAGGAAATTTGATGGGCGTCGGTTTGGGAAAAATATTGATAAATTTGGTGGTCCTGAAGTATTGCGTAGAATCTTGGGTGGTATGGAAATTACTCAAGCTGAATTTGAAGGTGAATATTATCATGAAGCTTTGCGTGCTAGAGAGAAAATTAAAAATGATTTTAAAAAAATATTTGAGGATTGTGATTTTTTAATTTTACCAACTGTTCCTAGAGGAGCTCATAAAATAGGTGAAGAGGTTAGTTTGGTGGATATGATGAATTATGATGTTTTGACTTGTTTAGTTAATATTGCAGGTTTGCCTGCTGTTAGTGTTCCTGGTTTGAGATTGGATGGCAAGGAAATAGGTTTACAGATTATTGGACAGCATTTTGACGAGGAATTAATTCTTGATGTTGGTAGTAAAATTCTGAATTAGTAAAGAGTTAAAAGTAAGGTTAAATTGTTTTTTTTATGAAAGGTATTGAAGAGGCTAAAAGTTATTTGAATAATATTGATTCTGGAGATAGTGTATGTGTTGTTCATCATAATGATTTAGATGGTTTTTCTTCTGGATTGATGATTTATAATTTTTGTTTAAATAAGACTAAGGATGTTTCTCACTTAGCTTATAATCATGGTGAAATTTTTAATTTTGAGTCTGTTGAAAAATATAATAAGTTGATTTTTTCTGATTTGGCTAAGAATAGTATTAATGATATTTTGGTTAAATGTTTAAATTTAGGTAAAAAGATTTTGTTTATTGATCATCATCCTGTTATTGATAGTTTTGATAAGGAGGTTGTTGCTTGTTATGTTGATAATGGGAAGTATTTTCCTGCTAGTCGTATTGTTGATGAATTGATTGGTGAAAAATGTTGGTTAGGTGTTGTTGGTACTATGGGTGATATGGGGCATAAATATGATGAGAATAAAGAGTATGTTGAATCTTTCATGAAGAAAAATAATTTAGAATTGGAGTCGTTTTTGAAGGATTATATCTATGTCATGAGTGATGTTATTTCGTATTTTCAGAAGGATAGCTATAAGGCTTTTTCTGTTTTGAGTGAAATAAAATCACTTAAAGATATCGGATTGGTTAAGAAATATTCGGATGAAGTGAGAAATGAATTTTATAGGTATGTTGCTTTATATGATAAGGAGAGTGAGAAGTTAGGTTTGGTTAATTATTTTTATTTGAATCCTAGTTATCCGATTAAGGGTTTCTTGGTTAATGAGTTAAGTTCTAAGAATGAAGGTGAAATTTATATTTTTGTTTCTCCAAAGGATGATGGACGTTTAAGTATTTCTGCTAGAATGCAGAATGATGAGTATAGTATGCCTGATATTTTGGCGTTTGCTTTGGATGGACTTGAAGGTGCCAAAAGTGGTGGACATCATAGAGCCGCTGGTGGTATTGTTTTGGAGAGTGATTTAGAGAAGTTTAAGAGTAAGCTTAGTGAGTGGAAGTCTTGAAGTTTTAGTATTTTTACTTATAATAATTTAAATCAGAGGTTAATATCTTTACAAACATTTTTATATTTAATTTGAGATTTCTTTCTATGAAGGTTAAAGAATTTGATGTTGGTGATTTTGTTGAGTTTAATACTAAGGAACGTAGTTGGACTGGTTTTGTTTTAGAGTCTTATGATTCTGAAATTATTTTATTGAAACTTAATACTGGTTATAATATTGGGATTCGTGAAGGTGATATTATTTCTGCTAAGTTAATAAATAAAGTTGAGAAGATTAATAAGGAAAAATTTAAGGCTGTTAATAATAAGAATTTGAAAAATGTTGTTGTGATAATTACTGGTGGGACGATATCTTCTCGTTTGGATCCAAAGACTGGTGGTGTTTTGTTCACTGGTGCTGAAGAAATTTTGAATATTGCTCCTGAGTTAAAGGAAGTTTGTAATGTTAGTAAGGTTGTTAGACCTTTTATGAAATGGTCTGAGGATATGTCGTCTGTTGATTGGAAAGTCTTGGCTGAGATTTGTGAGAAGGAATTGAATAGTGATAAAGTAGATGGAATTATTATTACCCATGGTACTGATTTTTTGCATTATACTGCTTCTGCTTTATCTTTTTTTATTAAAGACTTGAATAAGCCTGTTGCTTTGACTTGTTCTCAGAGATCGATTGATAGGGCTAGTACTGATGCCGCTTTGAATTTAGTTTGTGCTGCGAGGTTTGCTGTTAGTGATGTTGCGGAGGTTGCTCTGATTGCTCATGAGAACTTGCATGATAAAAATTGTTTAGCTATGCCAGGGACGAAGGTTCGTAAGATGCATACTTCTCGTAGGGATGCATTTAAGGTCATTAATGATTCTGCGTTTGCAAGGATTGGTTCGGATAGTTTTGAAATATTGAGGGAATTCAATATGAGGGATGATTCAAAAAAAGCAAAGATTGACGCTAAGTTTAATGATAAGGTTGCTGTTGTTAAAGTTACACCTGGTCAGGATCCAGAAGTTTTGGATTATTACAAGTCTAAAGGGTATAAGGGGATTATTTTAGAAGTTGCTGGCATTGGTCAAGTTCCTGGAAAGAGTGGTCGGTATAATTGGTTACCGAAAATTAAAAAATTGGTTGATGATGGAATGAGTATTTTTGCTGTTGCACAGACAATTAATGGTAGATTGAATTCTAATGTTTATTCTAAGGGGAGAGATTTAGCCAATGCTGGTGTTGTTTATTTAGGTGATATGCTTTCTGAGAGTGCGTTTGTAAAGTTGGGTTGGATTTTGGGACATAAGGCTTGGTATTATGATAGTGAAAAAATTCGTGAGAAAATGTTGTTTAATGTTTGTGGTGAGTTTAATGCAAAAATAGGATTTTAATGTATTAATAAATTGTTTATAATATATAGTGATTTTTGTAGTGTTTATTATATAAGTTCCTTTTTTATGTCATAAGTTTAAAATAATTAGATTTGATAGCGGGGACAGGATTTGAACCATGTGACCTCGAGGTTATGGGCCTCGCGAGCTGACCAGACTGCTCCACCCCGCTATGATTTGTTAAATGAGTTTTTACTTTTAAAACTATCGGAGATGGGCTTATTATAAAAAAAATAAAAAAAAATAAAAGAATTAAGTTGTTTAAACTTTTAAATTATGTCTTAAATCGTCAATATCTTCTTTTTCTATATTGTTTGCTATATCTCTTGCTTCTTGAGCCATTGCGTGCATTGCTTCTAAGTCTCCATCAGGAAGATTTGTTTTTTGGCTTATTTGTTCTTGAATCATCTGAGTATTTTTCATTTGATTATTCTCTTGAATCATTTGTTGTGCTTTTTGTTGCACTTTTTCTATCTTTTGAATATTTACTTGAGCCTTAACTAATTCTTTTTCAATATTTTTAAATTCTTTTTCAATATCTTCTTCAGATTTTTCAGAATTAGATTTATACACTGATTTAGCAATTTCTTTTTGAGAAATAATCGTCTCACTCAAATTATTATTCTTACTATTTATTTTAGAATAAATTTTACTAAGTTGAGCAATTTTTTCTTCACTTGCATTATTCTTTTCCATATTTACTAATGCTCTTGTGTAGATCCCATTTGCTTTTGATTTATGTTCTTCAATCATTTTTTGTGCATTGACCATGTTTTGTATTTGTTCTTTTGTTGCATTTTGATTAGTTTTATTCTGAAGCTTATTGATTGCATTTTCCGCTTTTTTTAAATAAACATTGTATTTTTTTTGAGCTTCTTGAGCTGCTTCTGGGTCTGTTTCAGATAATAACTCTATTTCAGCAAGTCTTTTTTCTGCCATTACTAAAGATTTTTGCATTCTATTTTCTTGATTGAACGTAAATGCTAAATCTAGTCTATCAAATGTATCTTCAAAAAAACCAATTTGTTTTGCTTCTGGTAATTCTAATTCTTCTATGGTTTCTTCTGCCATTACAAAATTAGCTAATCCGAAACAAAGAACTAATACTGTTAGTATACTGTATGTTTTGTTGTTCATTATTACCTCCTTTCAGTTTTTAGAATATATTCATATTCTATAATATATTAATGTTGTTTTGTTATTTAAAGTATCTTAAGAAGAAAATAAACAATTTTTTTTTAGAAGCATCAATAATATCAAAGTTTTGAGAAGAAAACGCTTCCGGAAGGACTCGAACCTTCGACATCACGGTTAACAGCCGTGCGCTCTACCTACTGAGCTACAGAAGCATTGAATTTTAATATTTTTTTATATATTTAAAGTTTGTTATTTACTCTATATCTTTTTTTGGATTTTTTAATCCTAAATCATCTTGATCCGTTGTGTTAATGTTTTTATTTTGTCTTTCTAAATAGGAAAAGACTGTTCCATGTTTTGTTCCATGAATTAATGTTTCGATTGCTTGGATTGTTGTATCTAAATGTAGGTTGTCTATTATTAATCCTATGTTATTATTTTTTATTACGAGGGATGCTCCTGTTAGGTTTTCGATTGTTTTTTTTGCTTTTCCACTTCTTCCAATTACCCTTCCTCTAACATCTTTTAAATTTTTTCTTCTTGTATGATCTTTGATATCTATAAATTTTAAGAGAAAATCTTCTTTTTGTAATAACAATGCATCTTCTGGATCAAATCCGAAATCAATTGCTCTTACAATTTGTTCTGTTATATATTCATTTTGTTCTGGTCCTTTTATTGTTACATATGTATTTCCGAAAGAGAAATGAATTTTTATTTTACTTTCTATTAAGGGGACTGCTTTTTTTACTTTTTTAATTTGTTCTACTTGTATTTTTCTTACCATTAAAACTCTTCTGAACTTGTTTGTAGGTGTCCTAAATCTTTTAGTTTTCGAGATTCATTTGGTGTATATTTGTATTCAACATCTCCTTTCTCATCATCAAATTCCCAGGGTTTTATTAATAGGACATCTCCTTCTCTTAACCATAATCCTCTTCGTTTACTTCCTGGTACTCTACAATTTCTAGTTTTTCCATCCATTCCTGAGACTAACATTCTTGAACTTCCACATCTCTGTGTAATAATTCCAATTACTTCATTTCTTCTTGGTAGTCTTACTCTTATGAAACCAGTGTCGGTTTGTGTGGATATTTTATTTTTTCTAGACTTATCTTTGAATTTGCCAGCCATATTTTAAGAAACTTATTTTGGTTTATAACTGTATGGATTATAGCAATATTAGAGCAAATGGTATGCCGCTAATGAGTTTTATTCCCTGTGGATCTATTAGTTCTATCCTTTTCGCTAGGTTTGTTGATTTTTCTCCTACTATATAGAACGTCGCATCTTCATATATACAGGCTTTAATTTTCTCAATTAGATCTTTTTCGTTTATTTCTTCTCCATCGAAGAATTGTGTTGTTAAATCTAATTGTGTTGATTTATCTTCTAATATTTGTCCATAAACATCTTTGTCACAAATTGCTACGACCCATCTGTATGATTTATGTATTTTGAATAGAAATTCACCTTTCATGTTTAATATAGTTTGTTTTGTTTTTTAAGAGTTAGTGTTTGTGTTTTAACATAATTGCTAAGTAGTTAAGAAGTCTAATAAATAAATCCCAAAAAGAAAAATATCGATGGAGAAATCTCCATCGAATAAAATTTTAAAATAAAATAATAAAATAATTAGAATGCTTTAGTTGCTTCACCGTCAGAAATCGTCTTTAATGCGTTGTCCTTTGACATGATTTTACACATACCACAACCACATTCAGTACATTTTCCTTTAGCCATGTAACCACCACGTGATGTCTGTGTCATTTGAACATCCTTCATTACTTTTTGTGCTTTACATCTCATACATCGTCCTTCAATTGCCATTTATTTTTCCTCCAATTTATTTTTTTCACTAAA
>Ga0307992_1000585_pt1 | contig 22847 bp, 24 predicted proteins | sample EllFjometagen133_FD_203162 | JGI IMG/M metagenome (GOLD analysis project Ga0307992, IMG submission 203162) | Marine microbial communities from Ellis Fjord, Antarctic Ocean - #133 | ecosystem: Environmental > Aquatic > Marine > Unclassified | place: Southern Ocean | collected 2014-10-08
CGTTCATTTATACTACTCTATTATTTATAGGTGTTGCGCTAACAGTTATTTATATGATTGTTATGGTTAAAGAAATACATTTCTATGATATGAAACCAACCATTTCAAACATTTTGATTAGTATCTTCACTGCTATCATGATTTTAGCTGTTCTTTTCATTGTTTATTTATTACTTAATGAAGTTTGGACATTATTTTCAGATATTGTAAGGGAGTTGATTAATCGTGGCTAAAATAATTAGATATATGATTGTGATTATCTTATTTGTCATGTTAACATTTGGTATTGTCTATGCTGGTGATAATAACATTTTAGTATCAGATGTTGAAATCATCGATAACTATCCTTATATTAATCAATTGTTACTTGAAAGTTCTAGATATACACAAACTGATGACGTATCACCACAAGTTCTAACTGATTACCATAATTTATATACATTATCATATACACCTTTGGAATTGGATACATTAGGATTTGAGTTAATGTTTGATACGAATGAACTTGAAGTTTATTTTGAAAAAGATTCATTTTCATTAATGGTTAAAAATAAAGAAACAGGATATTTCTGGTCATCAAGACCTGAATTTCAAGGAATATCAGGTACAAGAGAAGATAATACTGCAAATAGAAATTTAATGAACTCTGGACTCTGGGTTGATTATGCTAGAGCGCAGAACGTAACGACTTCAACCATAACAACAGCATCTTTATATACTTTGGCTGAGGTTAAATATGATAATGATGGATCCATTACAGCTGGCAATCCTGATCATTTAAGACCATATATACTTGAAACAGGAAGTTACATAACTAGAAATGTTTCAGTACAAATAGCAAATCAAACAGCTAGTGCATTCATAACTCACGTTGATATTAAAGAAATTGATGTTGCTTTTGATGTCGAAATCAGTATCAATGATGGCATATTAGATGTTTATATCCCATCGGATAGTCTTATAGAAGATGGAGATCTTTACCGTTTAATGGGAATTCAAATTTTCCCATATTTAGGCGCATCAAGAGAAGCAAATGTTCCAGGGTATATGATGATACCTGATGGTGTTGGTGCATTAGTCAGAATGAATCGAGAATATAACACGTATTTCCAAGCGCGCTTTTATGGTGCCGATTATGGTTATAATTTTTCATCTCTTCCACAGTTATCCGTTCCCATTTATGGCATGGTGCACGAACCTGGGCAAAACGGATATTACGTTAATATTCTAGAAGGCTCAGAAAGTACAACACTTCTTGCTAATTTTTGGGGTGATAATACGAAATTTAACCGCATATCATCTCGTTTTAATGTAAGACAAATCTATAAAAACATCATCAATAAAGCTGGTGATGGAAATGATACGATATCAGACGAAATGAATACCTCAAATTATAGGATTGCTTATCACTTTTTAGGTAATGAAGAAGCATCTTATGTTGGTATGGCAAAAGATTATCGAGATTTCTTAATTGAAGAAGGCGTGCTAACAAATCAGGAAAAGGTTGTTAATGATCAAATTCCGTTACAACTTTCATATATTATGTCAGACCAAGAACCTTCATTTATTGGCACAACAAAAGTAACAATGACAACTGTTGATCAAGTTAAAGCAGCTTATGATACGTTTAAAACTAGTGGTATCTCAAATCAGCAAGTTACATTAATGGGTTGGAGTAAAGATGGGTTTGTTAATCGTGCACCATATAATACTCGAATTTCTAATAGAAGCGATTATGAAGATTTAGCAGCATATATTCAGGGTGATAATAATACAATCTATTTAGAAAATGAATATGTAGTCTCATCTGAAAATTCATCACAAGTTTTATATAACCGTGATGTTGCTAAAAATTTATCAAAATTAAAAATGGTTATTAATAAACGATCAATAAATGGACAAATCTTAGATTTATATTTACTTTATCCAGATAGAAGTTTTGCTATGGCAGAAGATGATCTAAGTTACTTTAATAAATTGGGTGTTTCTGGACTTTCATTGACAGATGTTGGCTCAATTCTTTATAGTTATTATGATGGCGGTAATTATTCGAGAGCTGATAGTATAACTTACTATCAAGCTTTAGCAGGTCTTTATGATTCCTTAACATTATCAAGACCCAATGTTTATTTATACGAATACATCGATGGCTATATGGACTTACCAATAACGAATAGTCAATATGATTACTATACAGATTTAGTACCAATTATTCCAATTATTTTAAAGGGTAGTGTTTCATACTATACACCATATTTGAATTTTAATGCACTTTCTGAAGACCGTTATTTAACGATGGTCGACTTTGGTATTAATCCAAGTTATATTTTGACTCAAAAGCCAACTTATGAAATGAGATATACGGCTGCAAGTGTTTATTATACGACTGAGCTTTCAGATTATGAATCACAAATAATAGAATCTTATCATTTTGTAAACGATGCGTTAAAATATGTTGTTAATGCTTCAGTTGAAAATAGAGAAATCATCAAGACAGGACTTGTTTTAGTGACCTATGATAATGGTGTTAAGATTTACATCAATTATAATTACACATCGCAAGTAGTAGGAACCAATACAGTTTCTGCAAGAAGTTATAAGGTGGTGGCATCATGAAAAAACTCACCTTAAGTGTTGGAAAATTTTTTACCACAATTTGGAACAAAATATCAAGTTTTTATGTTTATAAAGTGTCTGTAGTATTTGAAAAAATCGGACATGCTTTAGTACATAATTTTATCATCAGAATAGTTGGTCTTAAGCTTATCATCTTTGGTTTCATCAAGATTGATATCACAAGAAAAAGAAGAGAAGCATTTTATGGCTATATGTTTATTTTGTTATGGATTTTAGGCTATTTGGTATTCACGTTATACCCAACGTTTTATTCTTTATACTTGAGCATGCATGAAGCTTATTATAACCTTGAAGATGGTATTGTTACAACGTATGTAGGATTTCAAAATTATTTGAATATCTTTAGGAGTCAAACACTTCTACCTTTATTTGGATCCTATCTTGGAAAAATGGTTATTGCAGTTCCGCTAGTTGTTGTATTCTCTATTATGATTGCAGTTTTAATCAATAATCCAATTAAACTTAAAGGTTTTTGGAGAACAATATTCTTCTTGCCTGTTGTTATATCAACTGGTCCGGTTATTAATGAATTAGCAAATCAAGATGCAACTTCATTACCTTCACTTCAAGATAGTTCAATTTTAATTTATATTTCAGAAAATTTAGGACCTTGGATTGCAAATCCTTTGGAAACATTACTAACATCTATGTTACTCATCTTATGGTATGCAGGTATTCCGATATTGATTTTCCTTGCAGGTCTACAAAAAATTGACAAATCAATTTATGAAGCAGCTGCAATTGATGGCGCATCTCCTTGGGATCGTTTTTGGAAAATTACGTTACCATCCATTCAACCACTTGTTGGTGTAGCAATCATCTATATTGTTGTTTCTATGAGCCTATTTGTTGAATTAGGTGGTATCTTGGATATCGCAAGAACACATATGCTTGTTGGTGCTCCAGATTCAACTTTCTGGCACGGATATGGCTTTGCTGCCGCTATTGCATGGATTTATTTCTTCTTAATGGTCATCGTTATGAGTATTTTTGTGGGTGTTATTTCCATCCGTAGGAAGGAGAAATAATCTATGAAAAAAATAGACTATAAGACCTTTAGAAACAAGGCGAAACGTTTTATGTTTGGAATGAATTTCGTAGATGGTTTCATCTACAAAATAGTCATTTATACGTTATTAATTAGTTTTAGTTATATTTACTTGTATCCAGTTTTATTCATGCTTGTCAATAGTTTCATGAGTGTAGACGATTTGATCAATCCAGGTATTAAATGGATTCCAAGCGCATTACAATTTGAGAACTATACAAGAGCTATTCAAGTCCTAGAATTACCTAAGTCGATAATAACGACTACAGCTTATGTCCTTAAAGTCAGTTTAGCAGTTACAATTTCATCAGCTATTATTGGTTATGGATTTGCAAAATTTAATTTTCCACTTAAGAAAGTTTTATTTGGATTAATGCTTGCAACATTCATATTACCAACACAAGTTACGATGGTTGCTAATATGCTGGTTTTCAGAAATTTAGGTTTAATGAGTACACAAAATGCATTAGTATTACCAGCTATATTTGGACAAGGTATTAATGCAGCAATATATATCTTAATATTCTATCAATTCTTTAAAACAATACCTGGTGTATTAATGGAATCTGCAGAAGTAGATGGAGCATCGCATTTAAAAATTTTCTTAAAAATCGCAATTCCATTAGCAATTCCATCAATTATCATTGTATTCTTATTTAGTTTTGTATGGTATTGGAATGAAACATTTATTACGGCGCTTTATGTTGGAGGACAGGTTACATTACCTCTTAAATTACAAGCGTTCAGAGCAAGTTATTCAACCTTGTTCCCTCCTGGAACTCCAGGCAGTGAACTTAATGAAGCTATTTTGTTAGCAGGTAATATGCTTGCAATCTTACCACTTCTTGTATTATACTTTATAGCACAACGTTACTTTGTAGAAAGTATAGACCGCACCGGTATCACTGGTGAATAGGAAGGAAATTTTATGAAAAAAATATTAATATTATCATTTCTACTATTCATACTGGTAGGATGTACGACTGGTAGCCAAGAAGTACCCAATGGACTACAGCCGCTGATTGCAGTTAATGATTGTGATGAACCAACGCTTGATGGAGGTTGGACTTGCATTTGGGCTGATGAATTTAGTGGTAGTGCTGTCGATGAAACAAAGTGGAACTTTGAAGTTCATGGTGATGGTGGTGGTAATAATGAATTACAATATTACACTAGAGAAAACGCACAAGTTGTTGATGGTAAATTAGTCATTACAGCTAAACAGGAAAGCTATTTGGGTGATGATTATACATCATCAAGACTTACGACAAAATACAAAGGTACTTTCGAGTATGTAAGACTCATTGTTCGCGCTAAAATGCCAACAGGAAGAGGTACATGGCCTGCAATTTGGATGATGCCATTAATGAGTGTTTATGGTGGTTGGCCAGACAGTGGGGAAATTGACATTATGGAATATGTTGGATATGATCCAGATACAATTTATTCGACGATTCACACTGAAAAATTTAACCATAATTTAGGAACTCAAATAGGATTTGATATAGATATCGAAAATGCAGAAACTGAGTTTCATGATTATGAAATGATTTGGAAACCAGGTTATATCAAAACATTAGTAGATGGACAAACCATTGGTGAATTCAATTATGTAGCAGAATTTACATCAGATGTCCCTTATTCACAGGCTTTTCCATTTGATCAAGGATTCTTTTTGATTCTCAATTTGGCTGTTGGTGGTAATTGGGGTGGTGTAGAAGGTGTTGATAACACGATTTTTCCTACAACATTTGAAGTAGATTATGCTCGCGTCTATAAACAAGATTATGCAACACTTGATAAAGAAGCACCTAGTGAACCAATTGGAATAACTTCAGCACTGCTTAAGAATACAATTTTTTGGACGAAAGCAGATGATGATTACGGTGTAGAATCTTACGCACTTTATCTTAATGGTGAATTTCATAAATATGTTAATCTAAATCAAGCAACATTTACTGGATTAAATCGCAATGAAACGTATCAAGTGCAGATTAAAGCGGTGGATTTTGTTGGACATGCATCAGAGTTTAGTGAACCATTTTCATTCACTTATAATTAAATTGTTAAAGGGTGTCTTTAAAATGACATCCTTTTTTTGTATAAACTTAAGAAAAAAGTAATAATAAATAAAGAATTACTTTAGAATTCGTAAGGTATAATATCTATGCTGAATAGATGATATAGATGGATTTTCCCTTAATCTTGTTAATCTCATTTTACTTATGTCTTTTCAGTTTTCCAAGGGGTATGATTATCTCATACCCTGCGGAACTAAATAGGCATAATAGAATTAATTATTTCATGGTATACTAAATTAATAGTAGTGAAAAAATCAATAATAAGAAAGGTATTCGATAATCTAGATGATTATATAAGGTGAATATATGGGACAAAAAGTATTGCTTGTTGAAGATAATATCATCATCAGTAGAAGCTTGGAAACCAAACTCAAAGAAGAGATGTTTGAGGTAAAACCAATTTTTAATGGTGAAGATGCAATTAAACAATTTGACATGATGCCTTATGATGTTGTGTTACTTGACTTAATGCTTCCGATTAAAAATGGTGATGAAGTATTACGCCATATTAGATCAAAAGGTGATGTACCTGTTATTATTATCTCGACTAAAGATTCAGATGTAGAAAAAGCTATTAATTTAGGATTAGGAGCAGATGATTATTTGTCTAAACCTTTTTCAATGCTAGAATTGGTAGCAAGAGTTAAAGCTGTTTTAAGAAGATCACAAAAAACTGCAGAAAAAATTACCAAACAAAATTTTAAAATATTTGATGTTGAAATCAACTTGAATAACTATGTCGTTACTAAAAAAGAAGCTGTTGTTGATTTGACTTTAAAAGAGTTTGAAATATTAAAACTATTATTAACTCATCCTGACCAAACGTTTTCGAAACAACTTATGTATAGAACTATTTGGGGTGAAGAATATTACTTCAATGATAATGTGATTAATGTTCACATACGCAGATTACGTGAGAAAATTGAAGATAACCCATCAAATCCTAAAATTGTCATAACAATGTGGGGATTTGGATATAAATTAGGTATTGAGAAATAATTACAAAGTGCACCCATGTGGTGCATTTTTTTACCTTAATAGATACTTAATATTCGAGTAAGGTTAAAGAAATGAATAAAAACTATACTATTTATATAATTATGGAGGTATGCAATGCAAGCCTATTCTTTGAACTGTGCTTTTTTACTTGAATATAATACAAAACAAATTACTCTGAATATCAATTTATCAAAACAATTTGTTGAAAAAAATAAACTTAAATATACAGAGCTCGCACTTACCAATAATGAACTTTCAAAGTTTGTTCATCGGTATGATTATCGAAAACTCGATTATTTTGTTGAATCTGAAATAAGCGGAATATTTGATACACTCATGAGGTTTACCTTAAAAAAATGTAAGTACCCTTTAAGAACAGTGGCAATTTGCAAAGTCACAAATAATGGATTAAAGTGTGCCCATTTTGAGGAATCAAAAATCGTTCAATTAAGAAATAGTAGACTTTCAGAACTATCAAATAAGCAAATCAAACGTGTGAATATTGAAAATGAAAATGAGGTATTAGGCAAGCAACATACATTTATATCAGAGGTTAAATCTCATTTAGCATGTATTATTGATCGAGAACAAAAGATTGTATGATTTAAGATAAAAGTAATAATTCCATCATAAAATCGTAATATTTTGTGAGTATACTATATAAATATAGAACACAAAAAGCTTATGAAAGGATACGAATATATGAAATCAATCATTATGTTGCTAACATTATTATTAGTTGGAATGATGTACACATTACAAATTTCACAAACTCAGGCAACTAGTATTCATATCCATGAAATATCTTTTGCTGATTCAGAAGGACAGGTTATTCATTCAGAAAGTTTTGTAGAAGGTGCGAATCTTCTCGATATCGATTTACCTGAAGCTCCTGAAAAGGAAGGGTTTGTGTTTGTCAATTGGAGTTATGATTTATCCTTAGGTATGCCGGATTTCGATATCGTGGTTTATCCTGAGTATATGCACTCAGAATATTTAGTAGTAACAACATTCCAGTAAATTATCTCTATTTTTATATATGTATTCATTAAAAAAGGTACAGATCATCCCCCCCTTAATTCCTCTGTACCTTTTTTGTTGCTTAAATTTGAGTAAGATTTAATTTATGTTTTTTTGATGAATAACATTTCTGTTATTTATTTTCTGTTAAAAAGGCATAAAAATCTTGTTCTTTATCTTTATTTAATGGTGATACAGTACCAACCGGTGATGCTAAAATCGTAAATTCTTCTTCACCATCTAAATCAAAGAGCTTATCACAGATTTCTCTTTCAAATGCTCCAACAACACATGTGCCTAGTCCGATAGATTCTGAAGCTATATATAGATTTTGAGCAACATGTCCAATATCAACTAAGATAATTCGATGCGAAAAACATGAATAACGCCATTCAGATCTATATGGAATCACACTCCAATAGAAGATAACATTGGCTTTGTTAGACCATTTTTGACCACTGAGTGAATCACTTATTGTCTGATCCATATCATTGATCTTAGATAAAAACTCAATTTGATGAGTCATTGGTAAGTAATGATAAGAACCCTCTTCTAATCCTTGAATATTTTTAACAATCAAATACGTTTCAAATTCGTGTCTTGCTCCACCGCTTGGTACAGTTCTAAGTGTTGCATAATGATTACCTCTAATGCTCTTAATACCTTGTGTCGTCCATAGTAGGTAAGATAACTGCAGTAGTGACATATTTTTTTTAGTATAAACACGGTGACTTTCTCGTTGATTGAAAATTTTTAGAATGTCTGAATTTATTGATAGATTTTCAAAATCAACGGGTAAATCTATTTGTTTGTCTTTCATTTTTTTCTTAACCAATGGAGGCTGCGGAAGTTTTTGCTGTTGATCTGTCAGTTCAGTTATTCCATAATCATTAAATTTTAAGAATTTTCTTCCTGTTTTATTAAGTTTTTTGACTTGTTCACTAGTCATGTTATAATCCTCGATTTCTTTTATTTTATACTTTAATTATACAGTATGGATGGATATAAACCTTATTAAAAATAAAAAACACAAGCGGACTTGTGTAGTTTTTAGTGGTACCCCCTAACGGATTCGAACCGTTGACCCAATGATTAAGAGTTAGCATATTTAGCACATTGAATATCATATGAATAAGCAAATCAATCCATCGAATGATACGAGTGATTATATTATGTTATAATATTTATAATAGAAAATCATAAACAATTGGGAGGGTGACTATGAAAAAGATCTTTGTTTTTATATTGATTTTTGTTATTTTTTTCGTATTTGGTGATGACGATATCGAAGTAATAAGTAATAGTTTGGGGAGTTATATATGAATCGTAAACTTATGATAAAAATTACCATTGTTTATTTTGGTATTGTTGTATTATTTTTGTTAAGACAACTTCTATATTTTATAGGTCAAGATCTCGGATTTGACTCAGTTTATTTTCTTGTGATAATAAGTGCTATTTTTGTTATCATCGGGTTAATCATAAGTATTCGATTACATACCGTTATACCTACTATAGTAGCGCTTCAATCAAGTGCATGTGCTTTTGCTATAACAATGATGATATTTTATTTTAATCCAACAATAACTCAATATGGCACTTTTTTAGATACTATTCTTTTAATATATCGATGGTTTCATATTGCCCTATTAGTAGTGATTTTAGGTTATTGTTTACGAATGCTTATTAAAAATATAGAGGATTCCTCTTGGATGAATTCAAAATTTTTGATACTAGCAGGAATTATAGCGGTATTAACAAATCCAAATTTTCTTTTTGTTATGGATTTTGATAGACAATTAGGCATGACACTGATTCAAGGTATTGCATGGATTGCACTTGAATCGCCAATAATCATTTTTCCGATATTGTGGTTTTTAAAGCATACTTCCAAACTCAAAACAGTTGTATTTGTGGCAATATGTGGCATTTTCTATCTTTCAATCCTATTGATTCTCGTTATTTTTTAAATTCAAAAAAAACTAAAAAATGCACTTTAAAATAGGTTGTGGTGCACAAATATATGCATGTCAGATTGATATCCGATATGCCTTTGAAGCAACAAAACGCGGCTCGGATGCGATAATTAAACTACAAGTTTGTATGTCTAAAAATAAAAAACACAAGCGAACTTGTGTGGTTTTTAATGGTACCCCCTAACGGATTCGAACCGTTGACCCAATGATTAAGAGTCATTTGCTCTACCAACTGAGCTAAGGAGGCATGTTTGTTTCGTGCATTTTTTATTATAGCATAGGTTCAGTCAAAAACAAACACAAAATACTAAAAAAATTTTTTTTCCTATTCTTTTTCTTGTTATAAAATAACGATATATTAGATGAGTTTTGTTTCTCACACCTAAAAATAAAACAGGATATGTTAGAAGTGTAAAAATACAGCTGGGCGAAGCTGTGTTTATATGACTTAATAACACGCTTTATTTTTTAAAAACTCAAGCTATAAATTCAATCATATTGATAGTCTTATCCTCAAATTTATATAATGATAAAAAAAATATGTATATAGCGTTCCTATTTTTATTGTCAGTGCTATAATGAATGCTATGGAGGGTTTTATATGTACAAATCTAGAGAAAAAAGCATCTTGCCTGATATCCTATTATTTCTTGTAGTGATTTCGTCTGCATGGGGAATCGTGTGGTCTTTTAGTGAATGGGGCATATCGCAACAACGTTATTTTACGAATCAAGCGAATTTGATTGTATTGGTTACCGTTTTTTTGGTCTTTATTAACAAACATGATCAAAAATGGTTTAAATATTTAGCAGCGATAGCGCTTATAGATATAACAATGACTGGCATTATTTATCATATGATGCTTGCAACTCCTCCAGTGGAATTTCAATCACATCTAACACATACAATAACACCTATTCTATATATTTTATTTTACTTCATTGTTCTTGAAGAAACCATTAAGCCCAAACAATTTTGGATAGCACTCATTCATCCTGCAATGTATTTTCTGTTTTTCTTAATTACTGGACCCATAATAGGATTTTATCCATATGGGTTTATGGACGCTTCACAACAAGGGTTATCAACAGTATTACAATTTGCTGTATTATTCATGTTACCGGCTATTGCAATGACGTCATGGATATTGCTTTTTTTGAAAAAAACTATGAGAAATATATAATGAAGGATGATTTCATCCTTTTTTTGATAACCCTTAATAATTCATGTTATAATTTTAGTAGCAACATAAAGTAAGAGGGTAAAAACATGCATAAATACACCTTAGGGTTCATTAAAAAAAATAATCAGATACTGATGGTTAATAGACAAAAAAGTCCCTGGAAAGGGTCATGGAATGGTGTGGGTGGCAAACTAGAAGAAAATGAGAGCCCACTCGAATGCATCATAAGAGAAATTAAGGAAGAAACCGATATCGATGTGAGTGAATCTCAAATTCAAGATAAAGGTGTGTTAACCTGGGATAATTTTAATGCTTTAGGTAATGGGTTACATATTTTTCTTATTGAGATGCCTCATATTTTTGAATATAAAACACCAAGAAATATTTCTGAAGGCATTCTAGATTGGAAACAAGTAGAATGGATTTGTGATTCTGAGAATTATGGAGTAGCACATAATATTCCTTATTTTCTACCAACTGTTCTTGATAATCTTAGTCGATATCATTATCATTGTACATTTGAAGGGAAAATTTTAAAATCTGTGACAAAGGAACGGATAGAATAATGATACTTGAAATTATCGGTGCAGTCTTTGCATTATTAATAGCAATTTATGCAATCTTTATTGTTTTAGATCGGAAAAAATTAGATATGGTTAAAATGAGCACTATGTCTATTTTTAAGAAGTACGGAAAAATCAAGCGAGACCATAAAGCCACTTTATTTGTTACAGATAAAGAAACTTATGAAGTCTTGTATTTCAACGTTACTAAAAATGCCGAACTGACAATCAATAGTAGAACCATGTGGGAAGTCATCAATTCTGGAAAAGCAAAAATTATTGATCAATCTACATTCCTTTCATCTAAGTATCCAAAGATTGTTATCATCTATCCATCAACACAAGTTATAAAAAGACATATTAACGAAAATGAAATGGTTTTTGTTAAATCTAATGATTATTTTTATGATTTTACACTGATTAAAGATTATGAGCTTGAGACGATATTGAAAGAAGGTATTTTATGAAAAAAGCGCTGTTAGGTGTTATTATGTTAATGACTTTATTCACTTTATTTGGTTGTTCAGCATATGAAGTGGAATATACGGATAATGATCCATTTCAAATTGAAATGAAGGGTGAAGAAGTAAAAATTATGCAAGTTACAGATTTACACCTTGCATATGGTATTGATGACTATGACAATCAAACACTTAAATTGATTGGTGATCTGGCAAAATCTGACAATTATGACCTAATTGTTATCACTGGTGATTTAACGATGTCTCCAATCGCGCCTCAACTTTTTCCTAAAATCATCAAGTACATGGAATCATTAGAAATTCCTTGGACTTTTGTATTTGGGAATCATGAAGCAGATTTCAACAGTTATGATGAATTGTTGGCAAAAATTAAAAATACTGAATATCTCTATTTCAAAATTGGTCCTGAATTAACCGATGGCGGATATGGTAATTTTAAGATTCAATTTACTAAAAATAATCAAGTTTTCTATAATGCCTATTTCTTAGACTCCAAGGCTGAAAGAGAAATATATACTGAAGAAGAAGGAGAATATGATTTCTTATCAGAGGCTCAAGTTACTTGGTATGAAGATTCTGTATCAACTGATACGAAAGATTCTGTAGTATTTATGCATATTCCGCTTCGTCAATATATTGTCGATCCAGAAGGTGATACATATGTTGGAATTTTCCGTGAAGATAAAGTTTATGCTCAAGGTGTTGACACCGGATTTTATGATGCAATGGTTACTTATGGATTTACAAAAGGTGTGTTTGTTGGTCATGACCATAAAAACGACTTTTACATCTTAACTGATGACGATATTATGCTCGCTTATGGTAGAGCAACTGGTTTTAATGGGTATGGAAACCTTGAAAAGGGTGGAAGACACATTGAAATTAGTGCTTCAGGTGTTTTATCATCTTATATAGTTCTTGAAAGTGAGGTACGTTAAGATGCGATTAAAAGATCGAATATTAGTTTTATTGTCCTCATATTTTTGGGCTATCCTCGGATTGTTCTTTACGAGCTCATGGTTATTTTTTATTCTGCCAGTTGCAGCATTTGCCTATCTTTTTGTAGGAGGTAGAAAACATGTTTAGTACACTCATTATGATTTTTGTTTATGCATTCTATATATCTTTTATTGTTGGAACGCTAACCTTATTAGCATTTAGAGTATATTTTTCATATCAAATACACTTGGATTGGAAAAATGCATTATTTGTTTTGTTTACTCCATGTTCAATTGGATTTTATCTAACGATTAAAGAAAGAAATAAATTAACAACTTTATACCGCAATTTAGTTGTATTCTTCTTTGTGGTAACCTTTATCGCAAGTATCTTAGTCCTTTATATGCATTTAGGACTTGACATCATATGATTTATAAAGTTTTAAGAAAACAAAATAATGCTGATATGTGTTTTGTATGTGGTATGTCCAACGATGCAGGTTTAAAAACTAGTTTTTATGAACTAGAAGGAGAACGAGTTGTAGGAATCTTTAAAGGGCTTGATATTCATCAAAGCTACCCACAAAGAATGCATGGTGGTATTATTGTAGCTCTATTAGATGAAACAATAGGTAGAGCATTAACGATCTCGGAACCTGATTTTTGGGGCATAACAGTTAATTTATCGATTAAATTTATTAAACCAGTACCACTTGAGCAAGAACTTAAAGCGGTAGGGCATATAACTAACAATAGACGGTTGATTTTTGAAGGTGAAGGATATCTGTGTGATAATCAAGGCAAAATCCTTGCTACATGTCAAGCGAAATATATGAAACAATCAGTAGAAAAAATTGTTGGTGACACAAAATTTATTAAGGAGCAATGGATCTACGTGGCTGATGAAGAATCACCACTTAGTTTCAATTTACCCAGATGAGCATTTTAGAGGTTGATAATATAACATTTAGCTATAGTGGTGAAAACCTATATCAAAAGGCGTCTATGCGTCTTTTTGAAGGTGAACACGCTGTATTGGTAGGTCCTAATGGTACTGGAAAGACAACACTTCTAAAATTACTTGAAAAACAATTTAGTCCAGATCAAGGCTCGATTACTTGGATGCCAAATAAAAAAATAGGGTATTTAGATCAATATGCTGAAATCAATCCAAAGCTACTTGTTAAACATTATCTATATGAAGTGTTCTTACCTCTTTTTGAAAAAGAACGTGAAATGGAAAGGCTATATGAAAGTCTAGCAACTGCACCAGAAAAAGAACACGATCGAATTTTAAACTGGGCATCATCTATAGGTGAGTTTTTAATAGAATCCGAGTTTTATAGTTTTAAATCTAAAATAGGAAATATCATCCATGGTTTAGGATTAAAAATGGACTTATTAGAAGAACCCATCAAACATTTATCTGGTGGTATGAGAGCGAAAATCATTTTAGGAAAATTACTATTAGAAGAATCTGATATATTACTCCTAGATGAACCAACAAATTTCCTAGATGTTAAACATATAGATTGGTTAACAAAATTTCTAATTAGTTATCCAAAAGCTTTTATCGTTGTTTCTCATCATGAAGAATTTATCAGGGATATTGCAACAACTGTTTTTGCATTAGAAAACGGATTAATCACAAGATATAAAGGCAACTATGATTTCTATCTATCAGAAAAAGAATTACGCATTGAGCAACAACATAAAGCTTATATTGCGCAACAAAAGTTTATTCAAAAAACTGAAGTATTCATTCAAAAAAATATCACGAGAGATAAAACAACAAAACGCGCTCAAAGTAGACGTAAGATGCTTAAGAAGATGGAACGCGTGATTAAACCAAAACACAGTAAGACGTATCATTTCCAGTTTCCTTTGTCTTCGACAACAGGTAGAGATGTACTTGTCACTGATATGCTCGAAATCGGCTATCTAGAGCCTTTATTGGAACCATTAAGCATTACTATCATGAAACAAGAAAAAGTGGCTATAACGGGCAAAAACGGGATTGGTAAATCTACATTCATAAAAACAATTCTCGAGTTAATTCCTAAAATTGAGGGATCATTCAAATGGATTGATACAGCGAAAATTGCTTATTTCGAACAGGAAAGTAAATTTGAAGCAGGATATACAGCGATACAGGTTATCAATCACAAATATCCTTATTTTACAAAAAAAGAAGTGATGTCACTTCTTGGAAATCATGGGATTGATTACGATATGGCAAACAGAGAGGTTACAACCTTATCTGGTGGTGAACAAACGAAAGTAAGATTAGCACTTTTAAGACATCAAAAAGGAAATGTACTCATCTTGGATGAACCTACGAATCACTTGGATATCCATGCTAAAGAAGCACTTAAAGAAGCGTTGCTCAATTATCAAGGTACCCTTATTTTAGTTTCACATGAAAAAGATTTTTATGAAGATATATGTGATTATGAAATTTCATTATACACGACAGATTAAGAAAATAAGGAAAAAAATTCCTTGTTTTTTTTATATACGCATAGTAATAATTGGTTTATCATAAGATATTGAATCTTTTTATAACGATCAGGAATTGTGTTATTTATTTCATATTTATTCTATTTTATTTAGAAAACTCGAAAATTGAACCTATTGATTCATATCTTGTTTAAGCTATATGCGTAGTGTTTGACAATATTACATTTATCGAATAAGATTGTATCGAAAAAGAAAGGAGGGTTGTATATGTTAACAACCTATAAAGCTGTTGCTAAAAAATTACCAGGTGGTTTACAAGTGGAAACCAAAGCTAGAACATTCAAAATTATTCAAGATGAACCAAAAGCGATGGGCGGAACTGATGAAGGAATGAGTCCAGTTGAGACATTATTATGTGCACTCGGAGCTTGTCAAGTCATTGTTGGATATGCTTATGCTAAGTTTCAAGGCGTAAGTTTTGAAGATTTTCACGTTGAATTAGAAGGAGATATCGACCTTGACGGTTTCAAGGGAGTCAAAGGCGTGCGTCCCGGTTTTCAAACCATACGTTATAATATGGTATTTAAGACAAATGAATCTCAGGAAAAAATGGAGAAGTTTGCCGAGTTTATTGAAAACACTTGTCCTGTTGGAGATTCTTTAGTAAATGGTGTTAAATTAGTAAAAGCTGGCGTAATCAGAGAATAGATCATAAAAAAATGATGTGATTCCCATAAAGTAGGTATGACAACTCTTAATTGTAGGTGTTTATCTAAAGGGGATCTTTTCTTTTATGTGAAGATGAGCAAATGGAAATATATATGAATCTATATAAAAAAAGGACTGTTAAGTCCATGAGGATCAAATATCCTTCACTTCGTTATAGCCCTTCATTTTTTGTGTCATCAAAATTATTGATTTCTTCGATTAATGCATCATAAACTTCTGATTCCTTTATTTTTTTAATGATTTTACCATGTCTAAATAATATTGCTTCGCCTTTACCACCTGCAACACCAACATCTGCATGTGATGCTTCACCAGGCCCGTTAACTGCGCAGCCCATGATTGCTACATTTATATTTTTATTGATTGTCAGTAAATAAGCTTCAATACGTTTTGCGATATCAATCATATCGTATTGAATTCTTCCACATGTCGGACACGATATGAGATTTGGAACTTTATCTTTTAAACCTAAGTTTTTCAATATTTCTTTTGCTGCTTGAATTTCTAAAACAGGGTTATCGGTTAATGAAACACGGATTGTATTGCCAATACCTTCAGCAAGAAGAATACCAATACCCATTGCTGATTTGATTGCTCCACTAAATGCAGTTCCTGCTTCAGTGACACCTAAGTGTAGGGGGTATGGAAAAATATTTGCTGCTAAGCGATTCGTTTCAATCATCAGTCTCATATCAGTTGCTTTAAGAGATAAAGCAATATCATAGAAATTTAGTGATTCTAAAATATCAATATGTTGTTTTGCTGCCTCAACCATATTTTCAGCAGTTGGAGCCATTTGATTAGGAAGAGATCCAGAGTTTACGCCGATACGGATAGGAATATGTTTTTCTTTACATGCCTCAACGACTAATGCTACATGTTCTCTTTTAAGAATATTTCCTGGATTTAATCTGATCTTATCAACACCCTGATTGATTGCTTCAAGGGCTAAACGATAATCAAAATGAATGTCAGAAACCAAAGGAATAGAAATTTGAGCTTTAATTTTACCCAAAGCCTTCGCATCTATCATATCCAAAACAGCAACTCTTATAATCTCGCAACCAGCCGCTTCAAGTTTTTTTATTTGTGCAACTGTGGATGAAACATCTTTGGTGTGAGTATTTGTCATACTTTGTATGTATACTTTATTGTTCCCACCGAACTGGTAGGGACCTACTTTAAACTGTCTTGTTTGTTCTCTTTGCATTTTATCACCTAGGTCTATTATAAGACAAGTCAGTTCAAATTTCACAAAAATTACATACAGAGAATTCAAAATAACTAAAAAAATTACAGATGTTTGCATTGAATGTGATGCTTTATGTCCCATCAATGGAATAAATATCCTAAAACTTCTAAGTAAATAGAAACAAATAATTGAAAATAGTTCGTTTATTGCTAGTATTTTAAGGATGAAAAATGAATTTTCAGGAAAAGAGTTGAAAATCATTGATATTATTTCATTGATTTGTTATAATATTACAGTAAGTTTGGAGGAATATCATGAGAGACTTAGTTAAATTGGTTTGTACAGAATGTGGCGAAGAAAATTATTATACAACAAAGAATAAAAAAGTTCATCCAGAACGGATGGAAACTAAAAAATATTGCCCACGCGATAGAAAGATTACAATCCATAAAGAAAAGAAATAAGCTATTCTAGGAATAGTTTTTTTTCTTAAAACTCATATGCAAACATTTAAAGAAAACGAAACCTTCGCACACAGCTATTTATTGTGCCGATTTGATACGTGTTATCTAATCGATCCCTCCCACGATTTAGAAGCTATGTATCAAGCATTAAACGGAAGAACTCTAGCTGGACTATTAATCACCCATGCACATCATGATCATGTAAATCTTATAGGAGAGTTTGAGGTTCCTATTTATATCCATTTAGATGATGCTCATTTGTTATTTGAGGATCAGTATAATGGGTATGGCTCACACACGCATCCATATAAGAGAAAGAATTTAAATTTTCAATATGTCTCAAATCATACTAAATTACCACTTGCTGATCAATTTATAGAAGTATTTCACACCCCTGGGCACACAAAAGGGAGCGTCTGTTTCTATTACGATCAGAAACTATTTACGGGAGATACCTTGTTTAAAGGCAGTGTTGGTAGACATGATTTATATTCCGGATCATTACCTGAATTAAGAAAAAGTGTATTGTTTTTAGGCACATTACCAGGCAATGTTAAGATTTATCCAGGACACGATGAGACATCAACGATGCGCAATGAACATAAGAATAATCCCTTTTATGTGAAATGGTTAAAACAAACCACAAAGTAAAGACACTAGTGTCTTTCTTTTTTTTTATGGAAAATAGCACATAATGCTTGACAGTGCCAATTAAATATAATACAATATAGTTGGCACAAAACCAAACGGAGTGCTAAATGAGGTGAGTGAATGATTACCAGTAGACAAAAATTAATCCTTAAGGCAATCATTGAAGCATATGTTAGAGATGCGATGCCTGTTGGCTCAAAAACTTTAACTCAAATGCCATACCTCAAATTTTCGAGTGCGACATTAAGATACGATATGGCTCAACTCGAAGAGTTAGGCTACTTAGAGAAGACACATACATCAAGTGGTAGAGTCCCTTCTGAAAAAGGGTATCGATACTATGTTGAACATCTCGTAACAAGAGATCAAGATGTTGTTAGTTCATTTCCATTGATTGATGAAATCTTTAGAAAAAACAAAATAGCAAAAGAACATGCTGTGGAAGAAGCAATCCATTTATTAAGTGAATTGACGAATTACACTGCGCTAGCTATTGGGTCAAACAGTAATCAAAACACAATCAAGAAAATTGATTTTATCCCTTTAAATGATCATGAAGCGATTGTTTTAATCGTAACAGATCAAGGACATGTTCAACATCAAAGCATCACGGTTCCAGATGAAATGAACATTAATGAATTAAAGAATATTATCAAGACTCTAGATGAATTGCTTAAAAATAAATATATTGATGAAGCAATTCAAATATTGAAAGCAGCATTTGCTAAGAAAGAAATTGCGTCATTTATTGAATATCAAGCTCAACTGATGCACTCGTTTATTCATGCATTTGCTAAATTTGCTGAAGATAATTTCTATTTATCAGGTGTTACTAATGTATTTAATCAACCAGAATTTCATGATGTAAGTAATATTAAAAATTTTGTTGAGATGCTAGATCGAAGAGATCTTATCAAATTGATTGGTGACCATGAGGGATTGAGCATAAGGTTCGGAAGTGATTTCAAACTCATCCCAATGGAGAATTGTACTGTCATATCTGTGCCGTATCGCATCAGTGATAGTGAACATGGAACAATTGCGGTCGTCGGACCGACGCGCATGGAATATAGTAAAGTCATTCCTTTAGTGGAATATATCGCAAGCAATGTAGGAAAACTCTATAAAAAGTAAAGGAAGATTATGATGGAAGAAAAAAAAGGAAATGTAGTTGAACAAGATGAAAAAAGAAACGTGGTTGAACAAGATGAAAAAGGAAATGTAGTTCAACAAGATGAAAAAGTAGGTATAGAAGAAACACATGTTCAAAAGAAAGAAAGAAAAAACAAGCATAAAGAACAAGTAGAACAACTTGAGTTAGAATTGAAAAATTATAAAGACAAATTATTAAGAAATGCAGCAGAACTTGAGAATTTCAAAAAAAGAATGAATCAAGAACGTATCAATGATCGTAAATATGCATCAAAAAATCTAATTACAGATATTTTAAATCCTTTAGAACAAATGAATAAAGTTGTTAATATGGATACAGACAATGATCTATTAAAAAACTTTTTAATTGGATTTAAGATGATTAACGATCAATTTTACTCAATATTAGAACAGGATGGCTTAAAAGAAATAGATGCTTTAAATAAACCGTTCGATCCAAAGTTACATCATGCAATCGAAAATATTTGCGATTTGGATCAACCTAATGGCATCAATCTTGAAGTCGTAAGTAAGGGATATACATATAAAGAACAAATACTTAGACCAGCCATGGTTAAAGTTAATGAATGGAGTGAGGAAAATGGCAAAAACAAATAAAATTATTGGTATTGATTTAGGAACAACGAATTCAGTTGTGTCTGTGATGGAAGGCGGAGAAGCTAAAGTCATAGCAAATGCAGAAGGTGGAAGAACTACACCATCAGTCGTCTCTTTTAAAGGTGATGATATTAGTGTGGGTGATGTTGCAAAAAGACAATCAATTACAAACCCAAACACAGTAAGTTCTATTAAGCGTCACATGGGTGATATGAATTATCGTATAGACATTCAAGGTAAGAAATACACACCTCAAGAAATCTCAGCAATGATTCTTCAAAACTTGAAGAAAACAGCAGAAGATTATCTAGGTGCAACAGTTACACAGGCAGTAATTACTGTTCCTGCATACTTTAATGACGCTCAACGTCAAGCAACTAAAGATGCTGGTAAAATTGCTGGATTAGATGTTAAACGTATTATAAACGAACCAACAGCGGCAGCATTAGCTTATGGTATCGACAAAACAGACAAAGAACAGACAGTTCTCGTATTTGACTTAGGTGGAGGAACATTTGATGTTTCTATCTTAAGATTAGCAGATGGTACATTTGAAGTTATTTCAACAGCAGGTGACAACAAACTTGGTGGAGATGACTACGATGATCTTATTGTTAAATATCTTGTAGAGACATTTAAGAAAGATAATGGTGTTGACTTATCATTAGACAAGATGGCTGTTCAAAGATTAAAGGATGCTTCAGAAAAAGCTAAAAAAGAATTAAGTGGTGTTACATCATCAACAATTTCTCTACCATTCATCACAATGGGTGTTGCTGGTCCATTACATTTAGAAAAAGTATTAACTCGTGCTAAATTTGATGAACTAACTGCAGGTCTTGTTGAAAGATGTGTAGGACCAGTTAGAAGAGCATTATCAGATGCGAAAATGACACATAAAGATATTGACCAAGTCTTACTTGTAGGTGGTTCAACTAGAACACCATCTGTACAAGATATGGTAAAGAGAGAATTGAAAAAAGACCCTAATAAGAGCGTTAACCCTGATGAAGTTGTAGCAATGGGTGCTGCTATTCAAGGTGGTGTACTTGCAGGTGATGTTAAAGATGTACTTTTATTAGATGTTACACCTTTATCATTAGGTATTGAAACTCTAGGTGGCGTATTTACGAAATTAATTGAAAGAAATACGACAATTCCTACATCGAAATCACAAGTTTTCTCAACAGCTGCAGATAATCAACCAGCAGTAGATATTCATGTTCTACAAGGTGAAAGATCGATGGCTACAGATAATAAAACATTAGGACGCTTTCAATTAGGAAGTATTCCAGCTGCTCCACGTGGCGTACCACAAATTGAAGTATCATTTGATATAGATGCCAATGGTATTGTTAGTGTAAAAGCTAAAGATTTAGGTACTAACAAAGAACAAAAGATTACAATCTCTGGTAGTGGATCTTTATCTAAGGCTGATATAGAACGTATGGTTAAAGAAGCTGAAGAACAAGCTGAAGTTGACAAACAAAAACGTGAAGAAGCAGATTTAAGAAATGAAGCTTCTAGCTTAATTTTCCAAACAACAAAAGCAATTGATGATTTAAAAGAAGAAGTTGATGAAGCAACTAAGACAAAACTCCTAGAACAAATCAAAGAACTCGAAGAAGCATTAAATGGTACTGATATGGATTTAATCAAGACTAAGAAAGAAGCACTTGAAAAAGATGCTCAAGATATCGCTACCAAAGCATATCAAAAAGCTCAAGAAAAGCAACAAGCAGAAAACCCTCAAGAAGGACAACAAGAACAAGAGGAACAACAAGAAGAAACTGCTAAATCAAATACGGTAGATGCTGAGTTTGAAGAAAAATAATTAATAATAAATGAATCAAAAATAAAAAAGTAGGACTTTTGTCCTACTTTAAACTATGGAGTTGATGTTATGGCAGATAAAAGAGATTTTTACGATGTGCTAGGTGTCGGAAAAAATGCTAGTGATGATGAAATTAAAAAAGCTTATCGTACTTTAGCTAAAAAATACCATCCAGATGTATCTTCTGAAAAAGATGCAGAAGTGAAATTCAAAGAAGTTCAGGAAGCATATGATCACATAAGTGATGCGCAAAAACGTGCAACTTATGACCAATATGGTCATTCTGGTAGCCCATTTGGTGGTGCCGGTGGACAAGGTTTCGGTGATATGGGTGGTTTTGGCGATATTTTCAGCCAATTTTTTGGTGGGGGTCAAAGACAGAGACAACAAAGTCATCATGGCCCACAACGTGGTGAAGATTTAGAAAGATCTGTTACAATTGATTTCATGGAAGCTGTTTTAGGTATTAAGAAGACAATAACAGTGGAGATTGATGAAGAGTGTCATGTTTGTCATGGATCAGGAGCTGAATCATCTAAAGATGTTGAAGTTTGTGATAGATGTCATGGTGATGGTGTCATTAACGTTGAGCAAAGAACGATGTTTGGTGCGATGCGTACTCAACAAGCATGCCCTAAATGCGGTGGTGCAGGAAAAATTATTAAAAAACGTTGCCCAACATGTCATGGTAAAGGACACGTTAAACAAAACAAAACAGTTGATGTTAATATACCAGCGGGCGTAGATAATAATATGTCATTAAAAGTTGCTGGATACGGTAATGGTGGTACTAAAGGAGGATCTCAAGGAGATTTATATT